>OFMT01000235.1_pt1 | contig 54099 bp, 36 predicted proteins | sample 1541891 | NCBI WGS metagenome assembly OFMT01 (sample SAMN04209230, study PRJEB22552) | human gut metagenome | biome: gut; material: feces | host: Homo sapiens | place: USA: Oklahoma | reverse complement strand
TACGAAATTTATCTCACTTTCTCAAAGTCTTACAGCGTGTAGAAATTTGTAATTGGACTTTTTCTACACGCTGAGACAGCCTGATTTTTAGGCTGTCTTTTGTTATATTCTTTTCTATTTAACTTCAAAATAAAATTCCGCACCGGTAAGCGTTTTTGATTAACTTTCCCTCAACGCCTTGTTAATCGCATTTAAAACTCTCTTTTTATCCGCTGACCAAAGCGGTGCAATCAAATCTTTTTTTGCTCCGTCACCCGTCAACCTGTGAATAACAATATCCTTTGGTATAATTTTAACGCATTTTACAATAAGATTTACATATTCGTCAAATTCAAGCGTTTTGAAAAGCCCTTTTTCATAATCTTTTGCAAGGTCGGTGCCGTCAATTACGTGCAAAAGCTGTAATTTAATTCCGTTTGCACCGCTTTCGCAAACGTATTTAACCGTTTCAAGCATATAGTTTTCGCTCTCATTTGGAAGTCCTAAGATTACGTGAACAACAACGTTTACACCGATTTTCTTTAAATCCCTTACCGCCTTATCATAAACGCTTAAATCATAGCCTCGCCTTATGTATTTTGCACTTTTTTGGTGAATGGTTTGCAACCCTAATTCGACGAAAACGGGCTTTATTTTGTTCATTTCATCAAGAAGTTTTAGCACGTCATCGCCTAAGCAATCCGGTCTTGTCGCAATTGAAAGCGCAACAATGTCGGGGTGATTAATCGCTTCCTCATATTTTTGCCTGAGTATTTCAACAGGCGCATACGTGTTTGTAAAGGCTTGAAAATATGCAATATATTTTCCGCTTTTTATTTTCTTTTCTACTTTTTTCTTGCCGCTTTCAATTTGCTCTGTTATGCTCATTTCTCTGCTCTCGGCAAAATCTCCGCTTCCGCCTTTGGAGCAAAAAATACAGCCTCGTGTGCCTGCCTTTCCGTCACGGTTTGGGCAGGTAAAGCCGCCGTCTAAGCTGATTTTATATACCTTTTGACCGAATTTATCTTTTAAATACTTGTTAAAACTTAAATATTCCATAGCTATACCTCATAATATAAAGTATATCATAAAATAATATTAATTAAAATAAAAATTGATATAGTTATTGACTTGATATCGCCTTTAGTTTAAAATTGATTTGATATCAAACAGAAAAGGAAGAGAGAAATGCGAGTTTTTTTAAGCTGTCTTGTTTGCAGAATTGTTACCTTTGTGTTGCATAAGCTTGGCAGGGGTGCAACCTCTATGCCCGGCAAGGTCGCACTCAAAGTCAAAAGAAATGTTTTAAAGGATTTGTCTGAAAATACTAAGGTTATTGTAGTTACGGGTACTAACGGTAAAACCACGTCCTGCCGTATTCTTGAAGAGGGACTTAAAAAGGCGGGTAAGTCGTATTTTATCAATAAATCGGGCGCTAATCTTATCACGGGCGTTACCGCTTCGTTTATTATGAATTCAACAATCACGGGCAAATGCAAAAAGGATTATGCCATTATTGAATGTGATGAAAACGCATTTAAAGAGGTTTCAAGATATATTCACTGCGACGTTATTCTTGTAACCAATGTTTTCCGTGACCAACTTGACCGCTACGGCGAGGTTACCCATACATTAAATGCTATTAAGGAATCTGTTAAAAATCTACCTAATGCTATAGTTTGCCTTGATGCCGATTGCTCACTTACCTATTCAATGTCTAAGGAAATCCCGAATAAAATTATTACTTTCGGCGTTAATGTTCCTTTTGATAAGAATGCAAAAGCACCTGAAATCAGCGATGCCAAGTATTGCATCTTTTGTAAGCACGAGTATGATTATACTTATCACACCTACGGTCACCTCGGCGGCTTTGTTTGCCCTAACTGCGGCTATAAAAGACCTCAGCCCGATTTTGCGGTTGAAAGCGTAGAGGAAATGAAAAACGACCACTCCGTTGTTGTTGCAAATCTCAACGGCGACAGAAATATAATCAGAGTTAATATCGGCGGCGCTTATAATATTTATAATGCTATCGGTTGTGCCGCTGCTCTTACCGCATTCGGCATTGATGAAAAAACCGTTATTGACGCTATTGAACATTTCAACGGCGCTTTCGGCAGAATGGAACATTTCAAAGCAGGCGATAATACAGTTAATCTTATTCTTGTTAAAAATCCGGCAGGCTTCAGCCAAACTATGAATTTCCTTAAAAATATCGATGATGATTTTACCCTCATTCTTTCGCTTAACGATAATGCCGCAGACGGCAGAGATATAAGCTGGATTTGGGACGTCGATTTTGCCGGAATATTTGAAAAGGCTAATGTTAAAGAAATTTACGTTACGGGCAAGCGCTGCTATGATATGGCAGTTCGTGTTAAATATGAGGGCGTAGGAAACAGAGAAATTAAGATTATTGAAAATGAGGATTATAATAAACTTGTTGATATTGCAACAAGTCAAGGCAGGGACGTTTATATTGTTCCGACTTATACCTCAATGATGGCTATGCGCCCTGTAATCGCTAAAAGACTTGGAGGTAAAGACTTTTGGGAATGATGATTAAAATTGCACACCTTTATCCCGATATGCTCAATCTCTACGGCGACAGAGGTAATATTATTGCACTTACTAAAAGAATGGAACTTCGTGGTATTTCTACTCAGGTTGACAGAATTACTATGGGTAAATCCTTTAATGCCGACGATTACGATATTTTATTTATCGGCGGCGGTCAGGACTTTGAGCAGGACGTTTTGCTTGAGGACTTGAAAAAGGGCAAGGATAAGGAAATTAAACGTGCTGTTGATTCGGGCAAGGTTATGCTTGCTATCTGCGGCGGCTATCAAATGCTCGGCAAATATTATAAAACTTATGACGGCAAAATGCTTGAATATATCGGCGCTCTTGATTTTTATACCGAGGGCAAAGAGGAACGTATGATAGGCAATTTTGCTTATAAAACAAAAGAGGGAATAGAGGTTGTTGGCTTTGAAAACCACAGCGGCAGAACTTATCTCGGCAAGGGTGTTGAGCCACTCGGCAAAATGATTAAAGGCTGCGGCAATAACGGCGAGGACGGCACAGAGGGCGTCAGGTATAAAAACACTTTCGGCACATATTCTCACGGTCCTGTTTTGCCTAAAAATCCGCAACTTGCAGATTTGCTTATTTCCTTGGCAGTTAAAAATAAATACGGCTCTTGCACACTTGAGCCTCTTGATGATGATTTAGAGGATAAGGCAAGATCGCAGGTTATGAAGCTATATATAAAATAGGAGAAAAATATGAAGCTTTATATTAAGCAAAAGGTGTTTTCAATCGGCGCTAAGTTTTCAGTTAAAGACGAGGCGGGCAATGACAGATATTTTGTTGAGGGGGAAATTTTAACTCTCGGCAGGAAACTTCATATATATGATATAAATAATAACGAGGTTGCCTTTGTCCGCCAAAAGCTTTTGACCTTTATGCCTAAGTTTACCGTTGAGGTCGGCGGCGAGGAGGTTGCAGAAATAGTTAAGCAGCTTACTCTTTTTAAACCTAAGTATTATGTTGATGGCTTGGGCTGGGACGTTGACGGCGACCTGTTCTCCCACGATTATGTTATCACTTCGGGCGATGAGGAAATCGTTTCAATCCATAAGGCATGGATGAGCTGGGGCGATACGTATGAGCTTGATATTTCAGATGATACCGACGAAATAACCGCTCTCGCAGTCGTTCTTGCGATTGATACCGTACTCGATAACGCAAATAACTCCGCCAACGGCTAATATTTGTAAAATGGTTTCAGAAAAAATCTTTTACTGTAAAGATTAACGGAAAAAATAAAACCTACTATGGAAAATGGTCAAAGGTTAAGACTGTAAAAACCAAATAATATTGAAAAAAGGCTTGATTTTTCAAGCCTTTTTTGTTATAATATCCCAGCATTCGTAGAAATACAAGCGAATACGCACACACATGAGTTAAGCCTTAGGTGATTTTTATGGGCTTTTGCCATACTCGGTGTGGAGGAATTAACCTTAAAGGAGGAAATAATAATGGCAAACGTAGTTTCAATGAAACAGCTTTTAGAAGCAGGTGTTCACTTTGGACACCAGACAAGAAGATGGAACCCTAAAATGGCTGAATACATCTTCACAGAGCGTAACGGCATTTACATCATCGACCTTCAGAAAACAGTTAAGAAGCTTGATGAGGCTTATATGTTCGTTCGTGACCTCGCTGCAGAAGGCGGCTCAATCATTTTCGTAGGTACAAAGAAGCAGGCTCAGGAGTCAGTTAAGGAAGAGGCTGAGCGTTGCGCTATGCCATATGTTAATGCAAGATGGCTTGGCGGTATGCTTACAAACTTCAAGACTATCCGTGGCAGAGTTGCTCGTCTTGCTCAGCTTAAGGCTATGAGAGAGGACGGCACATTTGACCTTCTTCCTAAGAAGGAAGTTGTTGGTCTTGAGCTTAAAATCGAGAAGCTTGAGAAGTACCTTGGCGGTATCACAGAGATGAAGAAGATTCCTGACGCAATGTTTATCGTTGACCCACGTAAGGAAAGAATCGCTGTATCAGAGGCTATGAAGCTTGGTTTACCAATCGTAGCTATCGTTGATACAAACTGTGACCCTGATGAAATCGACTATGTTATCCCTGGTAATGATGACGCTATCCGTGCAGTAAAGCTTATCGCAGGCGCTATTGCAAACGCAGTTATCGAGGGTAGAGACGGTAACGACACAGCAGAAGAAGCTGCTACAGAAGAAGCAAGCGAAGAGGCTGCTGAATAATTTAATATAACATATAACTATTTTTAGGAGGATAATATAATGGCATTTACAGCTCAGGACGTAAAGGCTCTTCGTGAGAAGACCGGCGTTGGTATGATGGAATGTAAGAAGGCTCTTGTTGAGGCTGATGGCGATATGGATAAGGCTGTTGACTTTCTTCGTGAAAGAGGTCTTGCAGCTGCTGCAAAGAAGGCAACAAGAATTGCTGCTGAGGGCGTAGTTCTTCCTTATTATGATGCTGAAGCTAAGAAGGGTGTTGTAGTAGAAGTAAACTCAGAAACAGACTTCGTTGCTAAGAACGAGAAATTTATGAACTTCGTTGAAGGCGTTGCAAAGACTATCCTTGCAACAAACCCTGCTGACGTTGAGGCTCTTAAGGAAGAAAAGTTCGACGGCACAGACAGAACAGTTACAGAAACTCTTAATGACCTTGTCCTTTCAATCGGCGAAAATATGAAAGTTCGTCGTTTTGAGAGAATGGACGGTATTGTTTCAACATATATTCACGGCGGCGGCTCAGTAGGCGTTATGGTTGGCTTCGACGTTGCTGATGAGTCAAAGGCAGCTACTGCTGAATTTGATGCTATGGGTAAGAATGTTGCTATGCAGATTGCTGCTATGAGCCCTGCTTATCTTGACGAGGCTTCAGTTCCTGCTGAGGTTGTTGAGCATGAAAAGACTATTCTTGCAGCTCAAATGAAGGAAGATCCTAAGATGGCTTCTAAGCCTGAAGCAGTTCTTGCAAAGATTGCTGCAGGTAAGATGGGCAAGTATTATAAAGAAAACTGCCTTGTTGACCAGGAATTCGTAAGAAGCGACCTTTTCCAGGGCGACGTTAAGGGCTATGTAGCTTCAGTTGCTAAGGAACTCGGCACAGAGATTAAACTTAACGGCTTTATCAGAATGATGAAGGGCGACGGCCTTGAGAAGAGAGAAGAAAACTTCGCAGAAGAAATCGCAAAGCAAATCAACGGCTAATCGAAATTTCAAATAAAATTTCATAACTTATCACAACCCGTTAAAACGCACTGTTTTAGCGGGTTTTTGCTATTTTTATGGAATTTCTCACTTGACGTATTTTATCATAAAATATCATAACTTTTCAGCCCATTTTGCGTAAAAGTTGCGTAAAGATTTGCGTAAATTTACGCAAATTTACCTTCTGCGAAGTATTTTTTGCGTCAAGCGAAAATGCCGTTAAATAGGCGATAGGGGAGTGTTACAAATTCATTCCATTTAGATATTCTTATTTTCATCGAGAATATTAGTTTAATTGTAAATAATATTTCTCAATGTTGGTTTATATTTTAAATGTTGTTAAGATTTAAATATGTCTTTTACGTCTTTATTGGTGCTCTTTTAGATAGAATAATCGGCTATTTGTATTTGAGTGTGATTTTTGAAAATTGTTTTATTATTTATTCATCATAATTTAGTTTCCGAAAATGTATGTGGTTTCATTATGATAGTTTAAGCAACAAATATTATTGGTGTATTTAAAAAATCTGTAATTTAGCTGTTATATTATATATTTAGGCGTTTGCTATTGACAAATTGCTAAAAATATGATAGTCAAAATAATAGATAAAAAGAATAACCTTTTTAGAATTATTAAATGGAGATATTGAAATGATCGATTTTAGTAAAAAAATTCCAATAACCAAAACAATAAAACAAATTAATCCAATTGAAATATACAACACATTGGATAGGAAGAGTGATGTAGGGCCTTTGCGTCCAATTCAGGAAAGAATATTATGCAGGTGGTTTGAAGGTAAAAGGGATGATAAAGATTTAATAGTTAAGCTACATACTGGCGCAGGAAAAACATTGATTGGATTGTTAATGGGAATGTCGTATATAAATAGTGACGAGGGACCTGTTATTTTTGCATGTCCAAATATATATTTGATGAAACAAGCTTGTCAAGATGCAAATAAGTTTGGTATACCGTTCTGTATAATCGATGATTCAGAAATGGGATTACCGAATGATTTTATAAGTGGTAAAAAAATACTTATCACATATGTTCAAAAAATATTTAATGGACTATCTGTATTTGGAATTGGTACACGTTCACAATCTGTTGGATGCATAATTTTAGATGATTCACATGCGTGTATGGATTCAATTGCAAATTCTTGTACTATTAAAATAACTCAAAAAGACAATTATGAAATTTATAACACAATTAAAAATTTATTCGAAGATGATTTAAAAAACCAAGGTATAGGCACTTATCAGGATTTAAACAATGGGAGCGTTGATTCGCTTATGGCTATTCCATACTGGAATTGGTTTGACAAATCTGAAGAAGTTGCACAACTTTTATCAAAAAATTCGAATGAAAAGTGTATAAAGTTTGCTTGGCCAATTATAAAAGATCAAATCAATATGTGTCAAGCATTTATTTCTGGAACAGCAATTGAAATATCACCATTATGTACACCAATAGAGGCTTTTGGTACATTCAGTAAAGCAAAACATAGAGTTTTAATGTCTGCAACCACTCAAGAAGACACCTTCTTTATTAGAGGTCTTGATATGTCTATTGATTCTGTAAAAGAACCATTGGTTGATATTGAATACAAATGGTCTGGAGAAAAAATGATATTAATTCCACAATTAATTTGCCAGAATACTAACATTGAATCAGTAAAAGATGCGCTTCTTTCTGCGGAAAGTAAAAAATTTGGAAAGGTAGTGCTTACACCGAGCTTTTCAAAAGCGAAAGAATATGAAAAATATGGTGCAAAAATTGCGAATTCTCCAGGTAATAATATGTTTTCTATTATTCAACATCATAAAGCTAATTTTTCTAATTCTATTTTGGTTTTTGCTAATAGATATGATGGAATAGATTTACCAGATGATTCGTGCAGGGTACTATTTATAGATTCCCTTCCATATTATGATTCTTTTTCTGATCGATATGAAGAACAATGTAAATCATCGAGCGATATTGTGAAAATTAAAACTATTCAAAAAATAGAGCAAGGTCTCGGCAGAAGTGTACGAGGAGAAAAAGATTATAGCGCAATAATAATATTTGGTGCTGATTTAATAAAATATCTAAAATGTACTGAAAATACAAAGTTTTTTTCTCCTCAAACTAGAAAACAACTGGAAATCGGTTTTGCGGTAACTGAAATGATGAAAGAAGAAGTTAAAGATGATGAAGTTATTGCTTTAATTTCTACTATTAATCAATGCCTTGATAGAGATGAGGGATGGAAAGCATATTATATTTCTAGTATGGATGAAATAGAAGAAGATAATGATAATAATATTCTTTTATATGAGTTGCTAAATAAAGAAAGAGCAGCTTATACATCATTTAAAAATGGAGATATTGAATCTGCATGCTTAAATATACAAACAATTGTTAACTTGTGTACCAATGACGAGGAACAAGCTTGGTACTCCCAATTGCTCGCTAGATATACTTATCCTTTAAGCAAATCGCAAGCTAATGATATTCAAATTTCTGCATTCAGAAAGAATAATGAATTACTAAAACCATTAAATGATATACCTTATAAAAAACTAATATTTCCTTTAGATGAAAAGCGAGCAGCTTTAATTTTACAGAAAATTTCACAGTATAATACATTTTCTGATTTATCTTTAGAGGTTGAGGATGTTCTAAGTAAATTATCATTTGGAACAAAAGCTAATACATTTGAAAAATCATTTCAGGAATTAGGCGAATTTCTGGGATTTGCTAGTCAAAGGCCAGATAAAACTATTAGAAAAGGGCCTGATAATCTTTGGTGTGATGAAAATAATAATTATATTTTAATAGAATGTAAAAGTGAAGTTTCTGTGGATAGGGATTTTATTAAAAAAACTGAGGCTGGACAAATGTCACAACATTGTGCTTGGTTTGAAGATGAATATAATATTTTTGAATATTCGAGTATTTTAGTAATTCCTACAAATAAACTGGCTTATGACGCTTATTTTGACCATAATACGAAAATAATGACTTCTACGGAAATAGGCAAGTTAAAGGTTCAAGTTCATTACTTTTTTAATGAATTTAAAAAATATGATATAAAAAGTATTTCAACAGATAAAATAGCTGAATTTATGAATATTCATAAATTATCTGTAAAAGACATATTATCGAATTATACAGTAGATGTTGAAAAGTAAAAAGAAAGGCATATTATCCGTTTGGCATAAGGACTATTTGTTGTCTCTCATTGAACACTAAAAAGCCATTCGTAAAAAATGAACAATAGAAAAAAGAGCCCTCTTGATGTGGAATAGACATCAGGAGGGCTTTTTAATGCCAAGAAAATATCCTTTATTAACAACCAAATATCTGTATATAGTTAAAAGCCTGTCGGGTAAAATCGGCAGGCTTTTTTGTATATATAGAATTAAAACGGAGGTGTTTTTAACGAAACAAACAAAAGTAATTGCAATATGCAATCAAAAAGGCGGTGTAGGAAAAACTACAACCGCCTTAAATTTTGGAGTCGGTCTTGCAAACGAGGGCAAGAAAGTTTTGCTTATCGATTGTGACCCACAAGGTGATTTGACAACAGCTTTGGGTTGGCGAGATACAGACGAACTTTCGGTTACTCTTGCAGACAAACTCGTCGAGTATATCGAAGAAAGAAAAAAGAACCCCACAAACGGTATTCTTCATCATAAAGAGAATATTGATTTGCTGCCGGCTAATCTTGATTTGTCGGCACTTGAACTTAGCTTAGTCAACACAATGAGCCGTGAAACTGTGCTGAAAGGTTATGTAAATTCAATCAAAACTGCGTATGATTATGTGGTTATAGACTGTATGCCATCTTTGAGCGTGCTTACGGTTAATGCATTGGTTGCTGCCGATTCGGTTATCATTCCTGTGCAGTCGCAATTTCTTGCAGCTAAAGGTATGACGCAACTTGTTAAAACCATAGACAAGGTTAAAAGACAAATTAACCCGTCGCTTAAAATCGACGGTATCTTGCTTACACTTGTAGACGGCAGAACTAACCTTTCCAAAAGTACAAAGGAAGCTATCGTAAATGACTACGGCAAATATCTTAAAATTTTTGATACGCAGATACCTATGGGTGTTAAAGCGGCTGAAACTGCAATAAGCGGCAAATCAATATTTGCTTATGATAAAAACAGTAAGGTCGCAAAAGCGTATGTGGACTTTACGAAGGAGGTGTTGAAACTTGAGCGAAAAGAGAAAAACAGACTTCAGTCTGAACAGGCTCGATGATTTATTTACATCACAAAGCGAGCGAGAAAACGGACTTACTCCGACTATAAAAGATATTCCGCTTGAAAAACTTGTACCATTTCCGAATCATCCGTTTAAAGTGCGTGACGATGAAGAAATGAATAAACTTGTTGAAAGTGTTTCTGAAAACGGAGTGTTGGTTCCTGCTATTGTTCGTGAGAAAGATAACGGTGATTATGAAATTATCTCAGGTCACAGACGAAAATTTGCAAGTGAGATAGCCGGTAAAAACACATTGCGTTGTATCGTTTCAAATTTGGACGATGATGCCGCAACCGTCATTATGGTTGACAGCAATATTCAAAGAGAAAACATTTTGCCGAGTGAAAAGGCATTTGCATACAAAATGAAATTGGATGCGATGAATAGACAAGGTAAAAGAACCGATTTAACTTTATGCCAAGTTGGCACAAAGTTGAATTCTGCTCAAATAATTGCAGAAAACACAGGTGAAAGTACAAGGCAAGTCTTTAGATATATTCGCCTTACCTATCTTATCCCTGAACTGCTGGAAATGGTTGATGAGGGTAAAATGAAAATGTTGCCGGCTGTTGAAATATCATTTCTTGATAAAGAATGTCAGCAAGATTTGTTGGAAGCAATAGAAAGCGAATGTTGTACTCCGTCTCATGCACAGGCTATTCGTATGCACAAGATGTTTAATGACGGAGAACTCAACGGCGACACTATTCTTGAGGTTATGTGCGAATTGAAACCTAACCAACAGGAAAGGCTCATAATTCCACATAAGACGCTGGAAAAGTACATTCCAAAATCTATTGCACCTGAGAAAAGGCAAGATTATGTATGCAAGGCTTTGGAACATTACAACAAGTTTCTGAAAAGCAGAGCCGAAAGAGACAGCAGATAGCAGGAGTATGTTTTTTCTATCCCCCCCCTCTTTTCAATATACCCCCCTTCTTTAACATACAAACTTGCAGAAAAGAAAGAGCCTTATAAATCAAATAAAGGAATGATGTGTATGATTTAATAAACGCACCTTTGCCGAAATTACCAAAATCTGTTAAATTGGCGGTGAAAGCAAAGGAGGAATGCTTAATGAAAAAGTCAGTGATTTTGTGTATGGTAGTAGTTGTGCTAATCAGCGTATTCGTAGGTTGTTCGGTTAAAAACAGCGAAGTAAATGAAAATGCAGAAACAAGTTCCTTTTCTGCAAGTAAAGAAACAACACTGCCTATTTCGACTGCTGAAAATGATACGAAAGCCGATACAACAACTACTGCTCCAACTACAAATGCAAAAATAACGAGCACAATTTCAAACAAGATTGAGTTGAGTGAAACAACCACGAAAAGAAAGGTTGTGTCTACGACATTAAAACCTGTTCAAACAACAAAATCTACAACAAAAACAACTACAACATCAAAACAACCAACAACCCAAAAAGCAAGTCAATGCAGTAATAACAACAATCATTCAATAAAATGCGGCAATATGGGCAGATGGTTTGACAGCAAATCGGATGTTAAAGCATATGTGGATTCAGTAATGAAATCTTGGGCAGACAAATGGGAAAGCGGAGAAATATCCGACAATGAATATTTTGCTAACTGCCCACAAGGCTATGAATGCTGGAGTTGCGGTTACTGCGGTAAATGGACAGGCAATTTCAAATAAACAATATCATAAATTTAGCCTGAGAAGATGTAACAATCTTCTCTTTTTTTATGCCTAAAAACAGGCAGAAAGGAAAAGTTATGAAAGATAAATTCAAAAATTTAGGCAAAAGAATTGTTGCAGTTCTTTTGTCGGTATTAACAGTTACAATGATGTTTCCGTTAAGTGCCTTTGCGGCAACGGAAAACCTCGGTGCGGTATCGGGTATGAAGAAACTTGATATCAGCGTTTCAAAACATTACGGACACGAAGTTCATACTACGAAAAAAGGCGGTACAACTTATCCGCTTTTCTGTATTGAATACGGCACAACATCGCCGAGTTCGTCATATCTTAAAGGCAAAAAAGCTATGGCAAGTGACACGGCAATTAAAGCTGCAAAGTGGATATTTGCAGGATATTATCTTGAACACGGCAACTCGATAGATTGGCAGGATATGGCTTACTGTCAGAAAAAAGTGTGGTCTATCTTCGGTTCTGATACAAGCTGGGATTTCAGCGACGGCGGATACAAAGCGTGGTGTGACAAGGCACAGGACAGAATGGACAACCTAAATAAAAAGCCGTCATTCAATAACACCAATGTCGGAACAATCGTTGCAGGGAACAGCCTTACCGTTACTGATACAAACAAGGTGCTTTCCGATTATCCTGCATTCACAAAAAACGGAAGCGGTTGGAGCATTACCCACAGCAAAAATTCAAATTCATTAACAATTAAGGTCGATAAGTCTTGTACTGCATCAAGCTTTAAACTTGCTAACGGTGAATACTATAAAGACGGTACAGGCGATGACGATGAACTTTTGCTTTACTATCCCTATGGAAGTGAAGCATATCAAAAGCTTATCTATTCGGCATATTATGACCCTGTTTCAATGGCATTTTCGGGTTCGATTACTCCGCTTGGTGATATGAAACTTGTGAAAACTTCGGAGGATGGCGTTGTAGCCGGTATTAACTTTACTGTCACAGGCGCTAATGGGTTTTCAAAAACCGTTACAACAAACGCAAACGGTGAAATTGATATTTCAGATTTAGTTCCGGGAACATATACAATAACGGAAGAAAACATTGACAGATATGTACCTAATCAATCGCAAACTATAACTGTTTCAAGCGGTAAAACATCATCGGTCAGCTTCTATAACATACTCAAAAAATTCAGAGTAACCGTTACAAAACAAGACTACGAAAAAGGACACGCACAAGGTGACGCTAAACTCAGTGGTGCTGTTTATGGTTTGTATAAAGGCGATGAACTTGTTGCACAATATACAACCGACAGTAACGGCTCTTTTACAACAGACTATTATGTATGTGGTACTGATTGGACAATAAAAGAAATTAGTCCAAGTGAGGGTTATCTTTTAAATGATACCGTATATAGAGTCGGTGCGGATCCAAGGGATTACAACATTGAATATAACACAGCACCCGATATGACTGTTATGGAGCAAGTTATCAAGGGTAAAATCAGCATTATCAAACATACGGATAACGGCGATACCAAAATTGAAACACCCGAAAAAGGTGCGGAGTTCCAAGTCTATCTTAAATCGGCAGGTTCTTTTGTAAATGCCGACAAAGACGAACGAGATACTATTGTTTGTGACGAAGACGGCTTTGCAAGTACAAAATTACTTCCGTATGGAGTATATACAGTTCATCAAACCAAAGGCTGGGCAGGACGAGAACTTATCACCGATTTCGATGTCTTCATCAATAAAGACGGCAAGACTTACAAATTCCTTATCAACAACAAGAATTTTGAATCGTATCTCAAGGTAGTTAAGCTTGATAAAGAAACAGGAAAGCAGATAGCTTACGAGGGTGCGGCATTCGAGATTTATGATAGTGATAATCACAGAGTTACAATGCAGTACACCTACCCTCAAGTAACTTCGGTTCATACTTTCTACACCAACAAAGAGGGATATTTAATCACACCTGAAAAGTTGCCGTATGGTGATTATACTCTTAAAGAAGTACAAGCACCGTACGGATATGTACTTGACGATATGCCTATCCCGTTCTCTATTACACAGGAGAATTCATCGACCGATACAGGCGTTACCGTAGTAAAGGTTAAGGCACGAGATGTTGCACAAAAAGGTGTAATCAATATCACTAAAACAGGTGAGATTTTTTCATCTGTTGAAGAAAACAAAGGCGTATACACTCCGAAATACAGTATAAGTAATCTTAAAGGAGCAATTTTTGAAATCTATGCTGCCGAAGATATAACCACTCTCGACGGTACGGTAAGATATGAGCAAGGCACTTTGGTTGATACTATCACAACCGACGATGACGGTGTGGCTAAATCAAAAGAACTTTATCTCGGTAAATATACAGTTATTGAAAAGACTGCACCAAACGGATATGTTCATAATGCCGCCAAGTATGATGCTGAACTCACCTATGCAGGACAGAATGTTTCCGTTACCTCAACCGACATTTCGGTGTATAACGATAGACAAAAGGTTTCGGTTTCACTTAAAAAGATTATGGCAAATGATAAGACATTCGGTATCGGCAATAACGGTGAAATCACTTCTGTAAGATTCGGTATTTATGCCGATGAGGACATTAAAGCAAGCAACGGCGATGTTATTCCAAAAGATGCTCTTATCACTTTTGCAAATTGTGATAAAAATGGAAGCATTGTCTTTGATTGTGATTTGCCGGTAAGCTTTAAGTGGTACGCAAAAGAAATCGCAACCGATGCGCACTATATCTTATCCGATACAAAATATGAGTTTGATACCGAATATCAAGGTCAGGACATAAAGGTTATTGATATTAAAATCAATAACGATAAAGCTATCGAAAACAATCTCATTTATGGTTCTGTTAAAGGCTTAAAAGTCGATAGAGAAACGCAGGAAGTAATCAAGGGTGCAACTTTTGGTTTGTTCAAATCGGACATTACCGAATTCACAGAAAACAACGCAATCTTAACTGCCGTTACCGATGAAAACGGCGTATTTGTTTTCAATAACATTCCTTATGGCGAATACCTTATAAAGGAACTTAAGCCAGCCGACGGCTATCTTGACAATGAAGATGTATTTACCGTAACAATCAAAGATAACGAGCAAGTGGTTGAACTTACTGCAATCAATGATAAAGTGCCAGAATTAAAAACAACGGCAACCGTCAATGGCAAAAAAGAAGTCATCGCAAAAGGCGAAATAACAATAAAAGATACTGTTGAGTACAAGCATTTAGTACCTAATACCGAATATGTTATCAAAGGCACATTGATAGATAAATCCACAGGCAAACCGTTCAAAGTTAAAGGTAAAGAAATCACTTCAACCGTTAAGTTTGTACCCGATAAGGCTGATGGCAAATTAGAAGTCACCTTTACTTTTGACGGTTCGGCTATTAAAAAGGATACTGAGCTTGTAGTGTTTGAAACATTGTATCGTGACGGTGTTGAGTTAACCGCTCACACTGACATTAACGATGACGGACAGACCGTAACGATTAAAGTTCCTAAACTTGAAAATCCAAAGACAGGAGACGAAAGGAATATCAATCAAATTTTAGGTGTTGCCGGCGCTTCTCTTGTCGGTATTGCAGGCTGTGTATATTTCTTTAAGAGAAAGAAAAAACGAGGTACGGATAATGAGTGACAGAACTAATGCAGGCTACACCATTATCAATGCCGTAACCGTTGGCAAAGGTGAAATCGTACTCTGTGAAAGGACTACCGCAAATAAAGAAAAGCAATATGTCACTTGGGAATGTAATAACGGCTCGTATTATTACGGTCATTATATTGAAAACAAATTTGATGCGTTAAAAGACTTTGGTCAAAGAGTTGCCGATAAGGCTGAAATGTATCGCTCCTTTGACAAAGACAGACAACGGCATAACCGAGAACGTGATGAACGATAATAAAAGGAGGTAAAAGATAATGACGGTCAAAACGATTGTGTCTATTGTACTCGTTGTCTTTATTGTTGCAGGGCTTGTATTTCTTCAAGTCAGAAACAAAAAGAAAAACGATAATTAAACTTATTTGGGCGGTGACTTCGGTTGCCGCCTTTAATATATACGGAGGTAAAAATGAATACAGATTTCCAAACAAAAATGAAAGTGCTTTTAAAACTTTTTAAGGCAGGCAAATGCAGTGAGGCAGATATTTTGAATATGAAAACGGAAGAAATGCTCGATTTGCCTAATGCCTCGATTAAAGAAATTAAGGTTATATGTGCCATTAAAGAAGCTGTGAAAAAGCACACGCTTTATTCATATCTCGGAGGTAAGCAAGATGAAAGGTGATGACTATGGCTACAAGGTTTGAACTCATTTCTGCTCTTTATGATGATGTTTCAAAGGATGTTATCCGTTCGCCGAGTAATTGGCAGGAGTTTTTGAAAAGTTCTTGCAATAACTACGGATTGCCTTTTAGTGAGCAACTTCTTGTTTATGCTCAAAAGCCTGACGCTGTTGCAGTTTTACCTATGGCAAACTGGAATAGGAGGTTTGGCAGATGGATAAATAAAGGTGCTAAAGGCATTGCACTTTTTGATGTGTCAAATCGAAACTATCCAAGGCTTAAATATGTGTTTGATGTCAGCGATACACACGAGGGCGAGCAGGCAAAAGAAGTCCCTATTTGGCTTATGAAAAACGAATATGCCGATAATGTTATTAAGACACTTGAAAACGTTTTCGGTGCAGTTGATGATAAATCAGATTTAGGCAGTGCCGTCATATCTGCTTGTAAAAACGGTGTAAACGACAATTTGTCCGATTATCTTTTTGAACTTTGCAGTGCAAAGCAAGACAGTTTTCTTGAAGATTTCTCCGACGATATTATTTCATCAAAGTTTCGTAAATTGGTTTCAAACAGCGTTTCGTATACAGTTCTTTCAAGGCTTGGTGTTGACGCCGATTTAATGCTTGATACGGAAGATTTTGAGGATGTTGTTAATTTCAATACACCGAATACTTTTAATACCCTCGGTGAAGCAACAAACAATATTTCAAAAACAGCACTTCTTGAAATATCAAAAACCGTATTCACACTTGAAAAAGAAAATCGCATATTTGAAAAATCTTCAACAAGTCCTTACAATAAGGATGAAAACAAAAACGAAAGGAGCAATTCAAATGAAGATAACATACACACAAGTCAGAGAGCAACTTTACCCGAACCTGATTATGCCGACAAAGACGGAACAAATGGGATATTACGCACAGAAAAGACAGGAATATCTCAAAAATCACAAGAAGGTGACATTCACAACTTTATTGACAACCTGCAAGCTGACGGAACACCTGATGTCGATTCAGGAACAGGCACAGCAGATGGAAGAACAAATCATAATTCAGATGGCAAAAGCACAGGGAGTGACCGAGAAACTCAAGCAAACGGATATGATGACTTGGGTGGGAATGATGAACAATATCAAAAACTCGGCGAGGGAAACAGTCTTGAACGAACTGATTTACACGATGTAACCGATGAACTGCCGCCGTTTGTTGACGAACAGGCTATCAGGTATATGCTCAGCAATCCCGATGATGATTTGGTGCAAAGAAAACCTGCAATCATCAAGGCTTACCAAACCACCAAAAAGGATAATGAACTCATAAACTATACAAAAACGTTGTATCCAAGACGGTTTGATGAGTATGATAAATTCAATAAACACTTTGGTTTTACTTTAGCCGATAACGGACTTCTTATGTATGAGGGTAACTACAAAACCCGAACAAAGGAGTCCGTTTTTTCGTGGGATATTATTGTCAGTATCATTAAAGAACTTATCAATGACGGCAAGTATCTTGATACGAAAAATGAAGAAAAAACACAGCTTGATTTATTCAGCTTTTCTTATGATAACGAGCCTGTATATGATGAAATACCTCAAACATCACTTTTTACCGATTTTGGCATCTCACAACAGATTATTGATGAAGCACTTTGCTGTGGCTTTAATGATAAAAACAGCAGAGTACAAATTGCTATGCACTTCAGACGGGACAGAGGTGTTGAGTATAACGCAAGAATGCTCAAATTTCTTTACGGCACTAACGGTGCAGGCTTTGTCTTTAACGGTGAAAAGGTTTCCTTTTGGTATAATGAAAACGGTATAAGTATTGCTAAAGGCACATCGGCTAAAACAAGCACGGCAACACATCTCACTTGGGAGCAAGCGGCTGTTCGTATTCGTGAACTTCTTGATGTAGGCAGATATATGCCACAGTATGAACTTGATAAGGTTGATGACTACGAACTCAATAAAGTTGCCGACAGGCTTACTGAATTTATCCGAGATTTGAGTGACGATTATCCCAATAAAGATAATTGTTTGCAATCAATACAAAAAGAAATTGACGGTGTTTTAGTCTATCCCGATATGGTTGAAAAAATTACCGATATGCTCAAGGATGATGAAAAGCGTGTTCAAATCTTCAAAGAGTACGGCAGTCTGATGGATGACTACAATGCCGGTATGAAAATCATTCGCTTTAATTATGCAGCTCAATATTCTATACCATATATTGAAGAAATTATTGAGGGTATGAAACGAGAGCCTATCCGCTTTAAAGCTGAATCGGGTTATCTTCCTGAAAGAGAAATGTTTATCTCACAAGATGAGATAGATAAGATTATCGTAAACGGCAAAAACAACCACGCTTACAGGCTTGAAACCTACACCTATTTTGTTAATCACCCCGATAAAGCCGACAGAATTAAATATGTAGGCAAAGACAGTCAAAGCGGATATTTAGGCGGTAATGACAATGTCAATAAAACAACAAAAGGTATTGAATTCAGCCACGGTTCGGTTATGGAGCCTTATGCAAAAGTTCTTGTTAAATGGAGCGATGTCGCAAAAAGAATAGATACCCTTATCAAGCAAGACAAATTTGTAAAGCAAGAGGATATTGACGCTATACCCGATATATACAAAAACGAAATATCAAGAGATTTGGAATCATTCTTTGAAGGTTTATCCGAGAATGACGCTAAGCCTTATCCGAACGATATTGAGCCATACAAGGTTTCAAGAATTATCAAGGCTCAACTTGATAATCCACAGGCACTTGATGATATTGAAAATATGATGTCAAATGCTTTGGCTCTTATGGATAAAGAGGACAGAATGTATCAGTACCGTAAGCAAATCTATGATGACTTTGTTGCTTACAAAAACGGCACATTCAAACTTTATGATTATCCAAACCTTGCACCAAAAGTAAAACAACCGAGCAAGTTTACTAAACCGGCAGAAAAAAGGAACGATGACAAAAATGAGACTTCTAAAAATGAAATTCAAAAAATCGACTTTGATTTAACGGCACATCCTGTTGAGGTTGTAGGCAAAAAGGAACGCTTCCGCAGGAATATGGAGGCTATCAAGGTTTTAAAAGAATGTGAAGCCGATAATCGTTTTGCAACACCCGATGAACAAATCATACTTTCAAAATATGTCGGTTGGGGAGGTATTCCCGAAGCGTTTGACGAAAACAACTCGTCTTGGGCAAATGAATATAACGAACTCGTTGAAGTGCTGTCACCTGATGAGTACGCACACGCTCGTGAAAGTACATTGACGGCATTTTTTACACCACCCGAAGTAATTAACGCAGTTTATAAAGCGATGGCTAAATTGGGCTTTAAACAAGGCAATATATTAGAGCCGTCTTGTGGTGTGGGTAACTTTATCGGTATGCTTCCTAAGAATATGCAAGGCTCAAAATTTTATGGCGTTGAGTTTGATAAAATATCGGCAAGTATAGCACAACAGCTTTATCAAAATGCTTCTGTTACTGCAAAGCCGTATGAAGAAACAGCTTTGCCCGACAGCTTTTTTGACGCAGTAGTCGGTAATGTTCCTTTCGGTGATTTTAAAGTCGTTGATAAAAGGTATGATAAAAATAATTTTTTAATCCACGACTATTTCTTTGCAAAATCGCTTGATAAATTAAGAGCCGGTGGGGTTATGTGCCTTATAACTTCAAAAGGTACAATGGATAAAGAAAATCCATCAGTCAGAAAATATATTGCCGCAAGGGCGGAACTTCTCGGTGCAATAAGACTGCCCGATAATACTTTTAAAGGTAATGCCGGAACCGAAGTCACTTCTGATATTCTCATACTCCAAAAGCGAGACAGAATAGTTGATATTGAAAGCGATTGGATTTATCTTGATACCGTTGAAAACGGTATTAAAATGAATTCGTATTTTGTTGCCCATCCCGAAATGATTATTGGCGAAATGGTCGAGCAAACAGGCAGATTCGGCATTGAAACTGCTTGCAAAGCCTATGAAGATGCCGACCTTGAAACATTGCTTAATAAAGCTGTAGACAATATTAAAGTCGAGATTGTTGATTATGATATTAGCGATGAGGCAGATATTGATAACTCTATTCCTGCCGACCCGACAGTAAGAAATTTTTCATATACTTTTGTAGATGGAAAGATATACTTTAGAGAAAATTCAAGAATGACGCCTGTTGATGTATCTGCAACTGCCGAGAATCGTATACGAGGTATGATTGCCTTGCGGGATACCGTTCGCTGTCTTATCACTATGCAGGAACGAGATTATTCCGAGGAAGAAATAAAATCAGAACAATTACACTTAAACAGTCTTTATGATAAATTCATAAAAGATTACGGCTTGATTTCAAGCAGAGGTAATAAATCTGCTTTTTCACAAGACAGTTCATATTCGCTTTTATCTGCACTTGAAATACTTGATGAAAACGGTAATCTTGAAAGAAAAGCCGATATGTTCACTAAAAGAACTATTAAACCTCATAAGGAAATCACTTCAGTTGATACATCAAGCGAAGCACTTGCGGTATCAATCGGTGAGAAAGCAAGTGTTGACACTGAATATATGAAATCGCTTACCGGTAAAAGCGAAGATGAAATATATTCAGATTTGAAAGGTGTTATATTTCTCAATCCCATATATTCTCCAAACAGCAACGAGCCTAAATATCTTCCTGCAGATGAGTATCTTTCCGGCAATGTGCGAGAAAAATTGCACACTGCAAAAGAAAATGCCGAAATTTATCCTGAACTTTATACTGTTAATGTTAAATATCTTGAAAAGGTACAACCTAAAGATTTAACAGCAAGTGAAATTTCCGTTCGCCTTGGTGCTACTTGGATACCAAGCGAATATATACAGGAATTTGTGTTTGAATTACTTGAGCCGTCGCAATATACAAGACCTCTTATCAAGGTGCATTATTTTGAATACACGGGTGAATGGAACATAGAGGGTAAAAGTTATGATAAAGGCAATGTTAAAGCGAAAAACACATATGGTTCTGTGAGAGCAAATGCCTATAACATAATTGAAAGCACGCTCAATCAGAAAACCGTTAAGGTTTTTGACTATTTTGAAGAAGACGGTAAAAGAAAGGCTGTGCTCAATAAAAAGGAAACTTCTGTTGCACAGGCGAAACAGAAGTTAATTGAACAAGCTTTTGAAGAATGGATATGGAAATCACCTGAACGCAGAGAAGAACTTTGTAAGATATATAACGAAAGATTTAATTCTATTCGTCCCCGTGAGTATGACGGTTCACATATCAAATTTTACGGTATGAATCCTGAAATCAAATTAAGACCTCATCAAATAAATGCAATAGCACACATAATGTATGGTGGCAATACACTCCTTGCTCATACTGTAGGTGCAGGCAAAACATTTGAAATGGTTGCAGCTGCACAAGAAAGCAAAAGGCTCGGACTTTGCAACAAATCTCTTTTTGTTGTGCCTAATCATTTAACAGAGCAGTGGGCGTCGGAATATCTCCAACTTTATCCGACGGCTAATATTCTTGTTGCAACAAAGAAAGATTTTGAAACAAAGAACCGTAAAAAGTTTTGCGGCAGAATTGCTACAGGTGATTATGACGCTGTTATCATCGGTCATTCACAATTTGAAAAAATCCCAATGTCTATTGAAAGACAAAGGGATATTTTACAAAGACAGATAGACGAACTTATTGAAGGCATTGCACAGCTTAAAAGCGAAAACGGCGAACGCTTTTCAATTAAACAGCTTGAAAAATCAAAGAAATCTATTGAAACAAAGCTAAAAAAACTTAATGACCAAAGCAGAAAAGACGATGTTGTCACCTTTGAAGAATTGGGCGTTGACCGTATATTTATTGATGAAAGCCATTACTACAAAAATTTATATCTTTATACAAAGATGACGAATGTAGGCGGTATAGCACAGACAGAAGCACAAAAATCCTCTGACCTTTTTATGAAAACACAGTATCTTGATGAAATCACAGGAGGTCGAGGTGTAATTTTTGCAACAGGTACACCTATATCCAATTCAATGGTTGAGTTATATACCATTCAAAGATATTTGCAATATGATACGCTTCGTTCAATGAACTTGCAACACTTTGACAGTTGGGCGTCAACATTCGGTCAAACTGTTACAGCAGTTGAATTAACGCCTGAAGGCACAGGATACAGAGCAAAGACTCGTTTCAGTAAATTCTATAACCTGCCTGAACTAATGTCGATGTTTAAAGAGGTGGCAGATATTCAGACAGCCGATATGCTCAAACTTCCTGTACCTGAAGCAGAATTCCATAATGTATCGGTTAAACCGTCTGAGCATCAAAAAGAAATGATTAAAAGTCTGTCCGAAAGAGCCGACAAAGTCAGAAACGGAGAGGTTGACAGCACTATTGATAACATGCTTAAAATAACCAATGATGGCAGAAAGCTTGCACTTGACCAACGCTTATTAAACCCAATGCTGCCTGATTTTGAAAACAGCAAGGTAAATACCTGCATTGACAATGTATACAACATATGGAAAGAAAGTACGCCTAACAAATCAGCACAGCTTCTTTTCTGTGATTTATCGACACCCAAAGGCAACAATGAATTTTCTGTTTATACAGACATACGAAACAAGTTGATTGCCAAGGGTATACCCGAAGATGAAATTAAATTTATACATGAGGCAGACACCGAGGTTAAAAAGCAAGAACTTTTCAAAAAAGTACGCAAGGGTGATGTCAGAGTATTACTTGGTTCAACATCAAAAATGGGTGCAGGTACAAACTGTCAAACAAAACTTATTGCTTTACATGATTTAGATTGTCCGTGGCGTCCAAGCGATTTGGAGCAAAGACTCGGCAGAATTGTCCGTCAAGGTAATGAAAACCGAAAAGTAGAAATTTATCGTTATGTAACAGAGCAAACCTTTGACGCATACCTTTATCAACTTGTTGAAGGTAAACAAAAATTTGCATCGCAAATTATGACGAGTAAATCTCCTGCCCGTTCGGCAGATGATATTGATGAAACCGCTCTTTCTTATGCCGAAATAAAAATGCTTGCAACGGGTAATCCACTAATAAAAGAAAAAATGGACTTGGATTTAAAAGTAAATGAACTTAAAGTTTTAAAGAGTGCTTATCTAAGCCAAAAATTCAATTTGGAAGATGCTATATTAAAGATATATCCAGCACAAATTGCTAAATACAATTCACAAATCAGTGGACTTGAAAAAGACATACAAACGGCAAAAGAACACCCAAAAACAGATACCTTTTGCGGTATGACAGTATTGGGTGTTCCTTATTTTGAAAAGTCAAAAGCCGGTTTGGCAATCATAAATGCCTGCAAAACAATCAATTCATCGGCAGATACAATTAACCTTGGTGAGTACAGAGGTTTCAAAACCGAAATTTGTTTTGATTCATTTTCAAGAATTTACAGGTTTATTCTTAAAGGCAAAATCAGTCACAGCGTTGATTTAGGTACCGACGCTAACGGCAATATTGTTAGGATAGATAATGCCATTAAGGATATGCCAAGCAGGCTTACAATGTGCAAAACCGAACTCGAAAACACTATGCTTCAGTTTGAAAATGCAAAGGCAGAGGTAGAAAAACCGTTTGCTTTTGAAGGTGAACTCAAACAAAAATCCACCCGACTTGATGAACTCAATACTCAACTTAATCTTGATGTTAGTGATGAGGAGATTGTTGATGAGGTGAAAGATGAGGTTGAAAAAGAAAAAAACAAAAAGTATTTATATCATAGATAAGCATTCAAATAATTTGTTATCATTAACTATAAAATACAAGTTTTAATAAAATCAAATCCGAATTCGTTAAATTTATAATAATGATTTTTAAAAATAAAGTTCATTTGATGTGATAACATAACATGACTATTTTTAAAATATTTATTATTTAAAATCATATCGTTGATAAATTCGCTTTTGATTATATTATCGTAATCGCAGTTGTTAATTAATATATTATTTGAAAAATCAATTAGTCCTAATCTTTTTAAGTTTTCTAGATATTTTTGTATGTTATGTGGATATTTACACTTTGCGTTTAAAGCGTCTAATGATATAGCATTAAATAATGTATACCCCTCCTTGAAGTCTTTGTAATCTGCTTCTATTTTGTATAATTCGGATGTTAAATTATTATTTTCTTTTGTAAATCGTTTTAGGTAAATGCCATTAGAATTAAGATTGTCATTTACAATTCCTTCATAAGTTATGTATCTTATCGAAACTATAGGAAACCTTTTATTTTTATTGCTACTATCTTTAGCTAAAGAATTTAACAGAATTGCTTCGTCAGTAGATAATTGCTTTATAATTTCACAAAATGAATGATGTAAGCAGTCCTCATAATCTATATTCACTGATGAAACCAAAAGATTTTCAAATAATTTTCGAATTTCTTCGTTTTTAAAATAATATTTTGAAGCTTCAAGGATTGGCCCCACAACATCAATATCTGGTTTTTTTAATTTGTTAATTGGAATAGAATTGATTTTTTTATTTATATTATTTTTAAAAGCTATTAATTCATTTTCTCGAATAAATTTTCTTTTTTCTGCAAATGTATGAACTCCACCAAAAACTATTTCAAATATATCAGAAATAGTTCTACCGACGCTGTTTAGAGTAGGTTCTAATATAGGCTTTGTTAGTTCATTTACATCTACATCTATATTAATTTTTATTGGTAATTCATCCATAATTTTCCCTCACTTTATTATAGTTCTATCTATGTTTATCATTTTTTTATAATGATGTCAATAAATAAACAGAAAATATTAACTCATAATATTTTCGTTAAAAAATCAAAATGAATTAATATGAAATAATACTCCATAGACACTTGTATTTATTACAGGTGTCTTTTTTGTATTGTGAGGTGGTGAAAATATGATTAAAGAAGAACAACTCGACAATATGCTTTATGAAAAAATGCAGAAAGAGTATGATTCGTTTCTTGAAAAAATTAAATCCGAACAGTCGTTAAAACCCAATCAAGCTATTGAATCGGCTTATGAAATCGTATATAAGCAAGACATTTTGTATTGCTTTGAAGATAACGATTTGAATTTAAGCTATAAAGAAAAGAAACACTTGCTGTCAAAGAAAAGACCGCTTGAGTTTCTTTATCAAGAGTGGCTTACAACAGATTGCACTCATATGCAAATGATTCGTGATTGTATTAAGGACAGCACCGAGCACGATTTGGAACTGACTCAAAAGCAAAAACAAAAGAACGGAAAGGAGCGATGACCTTGCCATACTATTCAAAAGAAGTAATCAAAAAAGCAAAGGAAATGGACTTGCTCACATATCTTAAAAACTATGAACCCGATGAGCTTGTTCATTTTTCGGGAGATACCTATTGCACCAAAGAACACGACAGTTTGAAAATATCAAACGGGCTTTGGTGTTGGAATTCAAGAGGTATAGGCGGCAAAAGTGCAGTTAAATATTTGACCGAGGTTAAAGGATATTCTTTTATCGACGCTGTCAAAATTATTGTTGAAAAAGAAAAATTGCAACCACCTGTTAAAGCGACTGCACCTAAAAAGAAGCGAGTATATAACCTGAAACTGCCACCAAAAAGTCCGACAAATGATAAAGTTAAAGAGTACCTAACCGGCAGAGGTATTGATGAAAGTATCATAGATTATTGCCTTGAGCATAAACTCATATTTGAAAGTTTACCGTATCATAATGCTGTCTTTGTGGGTTTCAATGAACAAAATAAACCTAAGTATGCAGCATTTCGTGCAACGGAAAATAAAAGAATTATGGGCGAATGTGAGGGAAGTGATAAGTCATATTCCTTTAAGTTGACAAATGATAATGCAAATATTCATCTGTTTGAATCTGCAATCGACCTTTTGTCTTATGCCACTCTTATTAAAATGCATGGTAAAGATTGGCAAAACGTTTCGATGATTTCTCTTGCAGGTGTGTATACACCAAAAGAAAAAATCGAAGAAAGCAAGATACCTAAAGCACTTGTGACATACCTTAAAAGTCATCCGTACATTGAAAAGATATACTTGCATCTTGACAGTGACTATGCCGGAAGATTAGCCACAAAAACATTAAAAATCATTTTACCAACTGAATATCCCAATATTGAAATCGTTGATAACCCTGTTCCGAGAGGAAAAGATGTCAACGATTTTTTGCTTTTAAGTAAAGGTATGAAGCCGGTTGTATCTGAAAGGAGAATATCAAGTGAACGAAGAAAACCTGATAAAGGTATTGCTCGTTGAACCGTTTAGCAAACCAAAGATGATTACAATCGAAAACAATTACCAAGCGATTAGTGAAATTATCTACGGTGATGTAGACGAATATATGCCGTTTGAAGATGATGTTGCCTTGCTTTGTAATGCTGGCGGTAAAAGACTTTCTCTTTCTGCAAGTCATACTGTAACCGATATTGAAACAGGCAAAACAGAACTCATATACGGAACTTTTATCCTTTTAGGCACAAGCGAATTTGATGGCGAATATCATTCGTTAGATGATAATTTGATTGATAAATATATGGATTTATTCAGTAAATGAAGCAGCATAATGCTATGCTGACTTGTCTTAGCGAGCAGTCCGTTTATACTCCTAATAAGTATAAACAGCTCGTTAGGGGTTGCCCCCTAATACCCCATAAATACAAACAGAAAGGACAAACATTATGAAAACAATTTTAATATCAACAGTAGCATTTATTATCGGAGGTTTTTCAGGCATTGTTACTATGTGTTTAGTTCAAATCAATCGTGTAAACGGTAATGAAAGATTTGAGGAGGATGACTTTGATGAGGAGAGATATTAAAAAGCAGTTTTGGTTTAATGAGAAAGAAGCCGGTGCACTTGAAGAAAAAACAAATGCCACCTGCCTTACCGAAGCGGCTTTGGTAAGACTTCTTGTTACAGGATTCATTCCTGTGTCAAAGGATAATGCAAAAATATATAGCCTGACAAAAGAACTGTCGGCTATCGGTAATAATATAAATCAAATTGCAGTTAAGTGTAATTCACTCGGCTTTGCCGAAAAGGAAAGGCTTTTCAAAAAGGTTGATGAGCTTGACAAACTTCAATTTGAACTCGAAACGGAGTTTCTCTCACCAAAGGTTGATGAAAGATGGCGGTAAGTAAAATATGGGCTGTTAAATCAAGGCTTGATAAAGTGCTTGACTATGCCGCCAATCCCGATAAAACAGGTTTTACCGAAGATGAATTGAAAGATGTAATTGACTATGCCAAAAACTTTGATAAAACAGACGGCGAAAAATTTGTGACGGGAATTAACTGTAATCCGAGAATAGCATATACACAGTTTCAAAATACAAAAAAGAGATTTAATAAAACTGACGGTATACTTGCTTATCACGGATATATGAGTTATGCAAAAGGTGAAATCACTCCACAAAAAGCACACGATATAGGTGTTGAATATGCAAAGCGTGTTTGGGGAGATAAGTATGAAGTTATTGTTACAACTCACTTAAACACAGACTGCTATCACAATCATTTTGTTGTCAATTCGGTTTCTTTTGTTGACGGTAAAAGATGCAGAGAAAAAACTTGGTTCATTCTTCGTCACGAAATAGATAAGATTTGCAAAGAGCATAACTTATCTGTTGTGGAAAACGGTATAAGAAATTCAGCACCTCAATACCTTACTGCAAAAGAACAAGCAGGAATGCCTACAAGATATAATCTTGCAAAAGAAGCACTTGATGTTGCAATCGAAAACAGTAAGAGTATAAAAGAACTTGAATATAATCTTAAAAAGCTCGGTTACAGTTCTAACTTCAATGTAAATCATAAGTATTGGACGGTGACTCCAAAAGGATATGACAGACCTATCAGAACATATAGGCTTGGTGAAAAGTATTCAAAGGAAAATATTTTGAATGCCGTTTTGGAAAATAACAGACCTGTAAAATATAAACCGTTTGTGCAAAGTCAGGTGCAATATAAACTTTCAACGAGAGGTACAAGGCTACGCAAGGTCAAAGGACTTCGTGGCTTGTATTTCTATTACCTATGTAAACTCGGTTATCTGCCAAAGAATAAGCCGAGAAATAATTCGAGAGTTCATTATCTTTTAAGAGAAGATTTGATGAAACTTGATAAATTATCAAACGAGGCAAGGCTCCTTGAACAGTATGGGATAAATACTGTCGAGGAGCTTTTCTCATATAAATCGAAAGCCGAAAAGGAAATTGAAACATTAACCGAAAACAGAAAGCGACTGCGAAATAAATCAAAAAGAAAGAATTGCTCGAATCTGAATGAGGTTAAAGAAGATATATCCGAAATCGGCAAACGGTTAAAAGAATTACGCAAGGAAATTTTGCTCATTGACGATATTGCCGAGCGTTCAAATGAAATTGAAGAAAAATTAGAGCAAGCAGAAATTGATGAGCAAAAGAAATTGCAAAAGGAGGAAAAGTATCGTGAATGACTCAGGCGACGCAGCCGAACAAGTTGTAAGACTGTCACTTGAAGGCTTTGAGGTTGTTGCAAAGGTATCGGGAGAAGCTGCAAAGAATATTGCCGTTCTTCTGCTTGCCGCATTAAAGCAGGAACAAAAAGCCAAAGGTAAGGCAAGACTTTCAAACCTGATTAAGTCCGGCAAAGAACTTAAAGTCTTTTCAATTCCACAAAAGGATTTGAAAAAGTTTACAGAGCAGGCAAAGAGATACGGTGTTTTGTATTCTGTTCTTAAAGACAGAAATGCAAAAGGTAAAAATGTCACCGTTGATATTATTGCCCGTGCCGAGGACGCATCCAAAATCGATAGGATTATCGAAAGATTTAAACTCGGTACGGTTGACAAAGGCTCTATCACCAATGAACTTGAAAAGTCCGTCAGCGAAAAAACAAGCAAAAGTAGCGAAGAAAAAACAAACGGCGACCTTATCCTTGAGCATATTGAGGCAAAGAGTACGGAGGAAACGGATAAAAACCCCTCTTTATCTCGGACGGAAAAAGACAGTCTGTCCGAGAGTTCATCGAAAGCTATCAATGATAAGGACGCTAAAGACAAAAAACAGTCTGTTAAAGGATTGCTTGACGGTTATAAAGATGAGATTAAAGCCGACAGAGCAAAAGATATTGCAGACAAATCAAAAACGGTTGCAGATACCGTAGTAAGATCTGCTAAATCAATAAAGGAAAGGTAATTGATATGAGTTACGGTTACAAAAAAGGATATAATCCACAAAAGTATGCCGAAAATCGAAAGGCAGAAAAGGAAAGAACATATAAAATGATTGACGATACGGCAATCGAGGTTTCAAGAAGTCCCGACAAGCTGAAAGAATTTCTTGCAGTTCAGGCAAAGTTTGATATGTATTCAGCAGCAAACACTTTGCTTATCTTTAAGCAAATGCCAAATGCCACACAGCTTAAATCTTTTGAAGATTGGAACAAGGACGGTGTCCAAGTTCGCCAAAAGCAAAAGAGTATAGCAATTCTTGAGCCTGTTGAATATACAAAGAGCGACGGTACACCTGGTCTTGGCTACAATGTTAAAAGAGTGTTTGACCGTTCACAAACAAATTCAAAAAGAGAGGCAGTTCAAAAGACCGATGATTTGAAACATACTCTCAAAAACTTTGTAAATGCTTCGCCTGTTGAAATCGTTGTAGGCGAAATACCAAATTCAAACCTCGGTGCGTTCTACAACTTTGAAACACAGCAAATTACACTCAATGAAAATCTTACCGATACAAAACAGATTTTTGAGTGTTTGGCTCAAGAGGTTGCATTTGCTCAGCTTGCCGACGGTAAAAAATCATATAGCCGTAGAGATGAAGGGTTTAAGGCAGTTTGCCTTGCATATATGATTTGCACCAAATACGGTGTTGATAAAAATGCTTTCGCTATTGAAAACCTGCCGGATAATTGGAAAGGGGCAGACGCAAAAGATATTCGCCGTGAACTTTCTTCTGTAAATTCTGCATACAAGGAAATTGTCAGCAGAGTTAATGATGAAATCTATCGCCAAAGGCAGGTAAAGAGCAAGGAAATGGAGCGATAATATATGAAAGAAGAACGCTACCATTTAGTTCTTGATGATTTTGAACAAGGTGTAGTTATTCGTGCTCTCAATGATTTACGCACAGATTTAATCAGCGACAAAAGAGAAACCGATGCCGTAGATGAAGTGCTGTTAAAGGTTTGCAAAGCAACTACCAAAAAGATAAAGGTGGTAAAGCAAAATGAGGAACGATAACAGAAAAGCAGAAATTATAGCTTTCGCAGTCTTTGTTGTACCTTTGATATATATGGGACTGAAGATTGCACCGTATATGTCAAATGGTTTAATATCAATTCTTAATAGCTTTGGCGAAATATTTGCACAACCGTTTAAGATAACCTTATGTGAGGAAAGTTTAAAAGCTGTCCTCATTTTGCTTTTAATCTACGGTATTACTCTGTTGGTATATTTTTCTTCAAAGAAAAATTACAGGCGTGGTGAAGAACACGGCTCTGCAAAGTGGGGCAAAGCAAAACAGGTTGGTAAAAAGTATATTCAAAAGCCGATAAATCAAAACAAGATATTGACTGATAATGTCGCTATCGGTATGAACTGCAAAAAGCACAGGCGAAATCTTAATACGATAATCTGTGGCGGTGCCGGTGCAGGCAAAACAAGATTTTACGCAAAGCCGAATTTAATGCAGTGCAACACCTCTTTTGTTATTCCCGACCCAAAGGGTGAAATAGTTAAGGCTGACGGTAATCTGCTTGTAAAGAAAGGCTATGATGTCAAGGTTATTGATTTGATTGATATGGAAAAGAGCTATTGCTACAATCCGTTTGTTTATCTTGAAAATGACAATGACATACAAAAGCTTGTAACCAACCTTTTCAAAAGCACAACACCGAAAGGCTCGCAAACTAATGACCCATTTTGGGATACGGCGGCACAAATGCTTTTACTTGCTTTAATCTTTTATCTTCACTATGAAGCACCCGAAAAAGAACAGAATTTTGCAATGGTAATGTATATGCTTCGTGCAGGTGCTATTGAAGATGATGAGGACGGCCCGTGCCTTACACCTCTTGACCGTCTGTTCTATAATCTTGAAACCGAGAAACCCGAACACATAGCAGTTAAGTATTACAAGTCTTATCATTCAGGCTCGTCAAAGACGCTTAAATCAATTCAAATAACCTTGATGTCAAGACTTGAAAAGTTCAATCTTGAAAGCCTTGCAGCTTTAACCAAGACAGATGAACTTGATTTATCAACTATGGGAGAAAAGAAAACAGCCTTGTTTGCCGTTATTCCTGATAACGATACAAGTTTTAATTTTCTTATCTCGATTTTATATACTCAACTGTTTCAACAACTCTTTTATTGTGCCGACAAAAAGCACGGAGGAGCATTACCGATACCCGTACACTTTCTCATGGACGAGTTTGCGAATGTATCATTACCCGATGATTTTGACAAGTTACTCAGCGTAATGCGTTCAAGAAACATTTTCGTATCCATAATACTTCAAAATCTTTCTCAGCTTAAAGCCTTGTTTGAAAAACAATGGGAAAGTATTGTCGGCAACTGTGACCAATTTCTTTATCTCGGTGGAAATGAGCGGTCAACACACAAATATGTTTCCGAGCAACTCGGCAAGGAAACTATCGACACAAACACATACGCACGAAGTTTTGGCAGAAACGGTAACTATTCTACCAACTACCAAATATCAGGCAGAGAGTTAATGACGCCTGCCGAAGTGCGTATGCTTGATAATCGCTATGCAATTCTCTTTATCCGTGGTGAAAGACCTGTTATCGACCTCAAGTATGATATTCTTAAACATCCGAATTTGAAGTATACAGAAGACGGTGGAGCAGAGCCTTTCATTTACGGTGAAGAAAAATCTTCTGTTGCCTCAATCACTTTTACTTTTATCAAGAGTGATAAAAAGCAGGAAAAAGATGATATTGCAGACGATTATGATTTTGACTTAATTACAAAAGAAGAACTTGAACTGATGTTCAATATTTAGGAGGAAAACTTATGCTTAAATTCAAAACAAAAAAGAGTGATGAAGTCAAAACTTCACCACTCACTAAAAAATCAAATGCTGTTGCAAAGGCAACTATGTTTTTTGCAACGCTTATTGCAGCAATGTTTTGCTTTGTCGTTACTGCTTTTGCAGACGATGATCCGCTTACGGTTGTAAACAATCTTTCAACCTTTATTTTCGGTCTTATCCGAGCAGTAGGACTTATCATTCTTGCTTGGGGCATTGTTCAGGTAGGCTTATCGTTTCAAACTCACGATCCGTCACAGCGCTCTAACGGATTTCTCACCCTTGCCGGAGGTGTTGTAATCACATTTACAAAAGAAATCCTTAATCTTATTACGGGATAAAGCCTAATTATGCGATGATTTTATTAGTTAATGAATCTTTTCTCAATTTTTGTAAAACTATATCGTAATTGTTAGTTTTGTATTTAGATAAAATGTATTCGGGATTTGATAGAGTGTTAATAGCTTTACCTTTGAAAAGATTATTTTTAGTTAAATAATATAAATTTGTATAACAGATGGAAAGAATTTCATTTTTTATATTAAGATCTTCCAAGATTTTAATTGCAGATTTATAATATTCGATTGCTTCAATGCTATTTTTCAAATCGTATAAAATTGCTAATAAATAATAAGATTTTGCCAAACGAAATTTATCGGATTTATTTCTTTTTCTAATGGAAAGAGCTTCTTTTTGAAATGAAATTGCTTTATCAAAATCACCACTTCTTCGATAAAGACTTGACAATGTGCTTAATGTTATTGCAAAATTAGTTTCTTTAGTAGAAGATGAATTCTTTTCTAAGTTATACACTTTGTTTTCTAATATTAAAGCGGGTTTTATATAATTTAGTTTTGAGTATATTAATGCGAGATTATGATAAGAGGTATTTAAGTTAGTGCTATATTTTTTTCTTAATTGAAAAGATTTCTTTTGATATTTTAATGCATTTAAAAGTTGACTATTGTCTTTAGATAATATTAATGACATTACGTTGTATGATTTTATATTAAATCCATCGTATTCAATGTTATTTTCAATCCCGCGAAGACATTTCTTTTGCAAGTTAATTGCTGTTTTATTGTCTCCTAATTCAGAAAAAATCCATGCTGAACTATTTAGAAAATCCTTATATTCAATAGACATATCATCAATATAATTTGAAATAGATAATGCCCAATTAGAATATATAAATTTATCGTCTAAACTATCAAATGTTCCTGAATCTATAATTTTGCTTAAGTTTAAAATGAGTTCTTTACAAGCTTCAAATGTTGGATTAATCTGATCACGTACAATTTCTTGAATTACATTGTGTATGATTATTTTGTTTTCTTTAATAAAAATCCAACCTTTTCTTTCTAACAAATTAACATATTCGATATATTCATTTTTAAATAGATCATTAAAAATTGTATAATTTATATCATCTTTTGGAAGAAGTGACAGATAGAGTAAAATTATTCTTTCTTCTTTTAGGTCAGCAATGTCAAATACTATTTTTAAGTGATCAAAAAATTTTCTGTATTCATTATCATCGTGCCAATTTATTGGAATAGACGCGTGAATGGTTTCTTTTAAATTGAAACCCTGTTTAATAAGTTCGTTATGTAATTTTGAAATAGTAAGATTTGGTGAACTAGCAACTGTTTTTGCTAGTAATTCTATAGTAAGAGTATGATACCCGCACAGTTCTACTATACTTTTAATGTGGTTTTCTGTCTTATGTGAAAATTCAGTTTCATTTGTATTTCTTTTGAACAATTCTATGCAGTTTTCTAAAGACAAAAAACCGACAGTATAGTTTTTAAATCCATAGATTACTAATCTAGATGTTATAATAACATCACATTTTAAACGAGTTAAATCTGATAAATATCTATCATGTATATTATCGACATTATCAATCATTACCAAGGTGTCCTTATCTTGGTTAATAAGATAATTCATAATTTTATCATAATAATAATCAATATCGTAATCAAAATAATTTTCATCATTCCAAATTTTTGATTGACGTATAAATGTGTGTTTAATATTTTTTTCATATTCATACCAAAAGATTTTTTTATATTGACCATTTTTTTTAAAATAAAATTCTTTTGATAGTTCAGTTTTTCCGATTCCACCTAAACCATTAACTAGAATAACAAAATTTGATTTATATAACAAAGTTTGTAGATTTGTTATATCTTGGTTTCTTCCAATACAATCAATTTTCTTTGTAGGGGTTCTTGTTGTTTTAATTTTATGTAATTCTTTTGATTTTTCAATTGAATGAGGTTGTTCTTTATTTAAAATAGCTAGTATTTCTTTTATTCCTTTGTCGGAATCTATGAGCTTTTCTTTTATGAAGAATTCCAATGAGTTCTTTCTTAATTTATTAATTATGTTGGAATATAATCTTTCCCTTTCAGCATTCGGAAATTCGCATTCATTTGGAAGTATCTTTTCAGGAGTGAATGATTCATTATTTGATATGGAGTTTTTGATCGCTTCTTTTATAATTTCATCGTATTCTTTTGGAAAATGATGATTACTGTATTCATTACTTTCATTTAAAAAATCACGATATTCATTACAAACAGTAGTTATTGTTTTGTCAATGACATTCATGAAACTTCTGTACTGATAATCTTCAGGTTGTAATTTATTTATTATTGTCGATGATAAACCTGTAACATCAGATGCAAGTCCAATTAAATCTAAAGCGTTCATTATTATTCCTCCAATAATTACATTTTAATATATTACAAATAAAATAGCAAATACAATTTATTTTAAGGAGATGAAATTATGTCAGATAACTGGGTAGTACGCAATCTTGAAAACGCTCTTGAAACTTGGAACGACAAGTTGACAGAGATATGGGGATTGCTGACCGCTACACCCGAAGAATTCAAAGGCGGTAAAATATGGAATGTAATACTCGATATTAACGGAGCATTGCAGGTAATCGGTACAGTTTTGCTTGTTTTGTTTTTTGTTGTCGGAGTTATGAAAACTTGCGGCTCATTTGCCGAAGTAAAGAAACCCGAACACGCATTAAGACTGTTTATCCGTTTTGCACTTGCAAAAGGTGCAATTACCTACGGACTTGATTTAATGCTTTCTTTGTTCAAAATAGTTCAAGGTACAATCTCAACAATAATGACTTTTGCCGGATTCGGACAAGCAAATGAAACAACCTTGCCGCAAGAAATGATTACGGCTATTGAAAACTGCGATTTCTTTGAAAGTATACCGTTGTGGGCAGTAACACTAATAGGAAGTCTGCTGATAACAGTTTTATCATTCATTATGATAATGACTGTTTACGGCAGATTTTTTAAGTTGTATATGTATACTGCCATTGCACCGATACCGCTTTCAACATTTGCAGGAGAGCCGTCACAGCATGTCGGCAGGTCATTTATCAAAAGTTATTGTGCAGTATGTTTGGAAGGTGCAATTATTGTCCTTGCCTGCGTCATATTCTCACTTTTTGCAGCGTCACCGCCGCAAGTTGATACAACTGCGCCTGCGGTAACTATGGTGTGGAAATATGTTGGCGAACTCATATTCAATATGCTTGTACTTGTAGGTGCAGTTAAAGCATCAGACCGTATTGTACGGGAAATGATGGGACTGTAATTTTCGTATAATAATTGACAAACTGCAAATAATATGATATAAATAAAGTGAAGTATACGATTATCATAAAAAACGGAGTTGATATTATGGAATATATTGAAAGAGAGCTTGAAAGAAAATTCATTGAAATGGACTCATTTTTTAAAGCGGTTCTTGTTATCGGTGCAAGGCAGGTTGGCAAATCGACAATGCTCAAGCACCTTGCTAAGGAGCAAAATCGAACTTATGTTACAATGGACGACGATTTTGCAAGAGAACTTGCTAATGATGACCCAATACTGTTCTTTCAAACATACAAACCACCTATTTTGATAGATGAAATTCAAAAAGCACCGAATCTTCTTGAACGCATAAAAATTATGTGTGACGAGAATGAGGAGAAAGGTCGTTTTTGGCTTACAGGCTCTCAAAGAAAAAAACTTATGGAGAGAGCACAGGAATCACTTGCAGGCAGGCTTGGCATTTTGAAATTATATTCGCTCTCTCAAAGAGAAAAGGCAGGATATATTAATGCAAACGAGCTTGATTTTTCTTTGCCTTGCTTGCAAGAAAGAGCAAATAATATGCCGGAGAATGATATAAATAATGTTTACGAGCATATTTGGAGAGGCGGCTATGCCGACGTTCAAAATGCAACTGATGAGCAAATGCAGGTTTATTATCAATCGTATATTGATAACTATTTGATTGCAGATGCCGTTAATGACGAGGGTATCACAGATACTGCTTCGTTTAAAAGATTTTTGCGTTCTTGTGCGGCACTCATCGGAAATTTGCTTAATTATAATACTCTTGCAGAGTCTGCTGGAGTTTCGGTTTTGACTGCAAGAAAATGGCTTTCCGTTCTGCAGGATATGGATGTAATTTATTTGCTTGAGCCGTATTCAAATAACGAACTTCAGCGACTTGTAAAAACTCCGAAGTTGTATTTTTGTGATACAGGTCTTTGTGCATATCTAACAAGATGGTTGACTAAAGACTCTTTGCGTGATGGAGCGGCAGGCGGTCATTTTTATGAAAATTATGTAATTATGGAGCTTGTAAAAAATTATGAATATGCAAAATCAAACGCAATTTTGTCATTTTACAGAGATTCAAATGCTAAAGAAATAGATGTGTTTGTTGAAGAAAACGGAAAAATACATCCACTTGAAATTAAGAAATCGGCAAATCCCGATAAAAGAGAGATTAAGAAATATAATGTTCTCGATAAAACTACGATAGAACAAGGAAACGGTGGAATAGTTTGTATGTATCCAAAGCCGTTTCCGATTGACAGAATGAATTGCTATATCCCATCAAATTTAATTTAATATATTTAGTAAAAAACAAATAGAATAAAAACGCTGTATCAAGTATTTTGGTACAGCGTTTTTCAATTTAAGGAGGTAAAAAATGCAAATACAAATCAATAAAGAGTTTAGAGATTATCGGGAAAAGGTGTATTTCGGACTGAGTATGCGACAGTTGATATTTTCATTTCTTGCTGTCGGCGTTTCAATAGTATCATATATACTGCTTAAAGATAAGCTCAGTACTGATACAATATCGTGGCTGTGCATACTGCTTGCCGCACCGTTTGCTGCTTTGGGTTTTGTAACATACCACGGTATGACTTTTGAAAAATTTGCCTGTGCGTGGATAAAATCAGAAGTCTTAATTCCCAAAAGGCTTGTTTTTAAAGCGGAAAGCAAAACTCATATTGAGAATAAAGAAATGATTAAACAAAATGAAAAGGAGGTTTTCAAGAATAATGAAAACTCGCAATAAAATGAAAAAACTTGAACAGGAAAAGTTCGTTGTACCCAAAACTGTTCAAAATGTTATCCCTATTAAAGCCGTCTACAAAGACGGCATTTTTCTTGTCGGTAAAAATATGTATTCCAAAACATTTCTCTTTACCGATGTTAATTACTATATCGCCTGCGAAAACGAAAAGAATGATTTAATGCGTCAGTATTGGGCAGTTATCAATTCTTTCGGAAACGGTGTTACCGTTAAACTTACAATCAACAACCATAGATTTGATAAGGAAGATTTTGAAAAATCAATCCTTATGCCGTATTACTATGATAACCTTGATGTATATCGTAAGGAATATAACGAAATGCTGCTCAATAAAGCTGCAACATCAGAGTGTATTGTTCAGGATAAATATTTTACCGTTACGGTAAACAAAAAGTGCTATGAGGACGCAAGAGCATTTTTCGCTCGCATTGAAAAGAACCTGTCAACAAACCTTTTTGCACTAGGCAGTAAATGCGAGCCGTTAAATGCAACCGACAGACTTAAGATATTCCACAATTTCTACCGTGCAGGGAGTGAAGAAAACTTCAATCTTGATTTTGAACTTTTGCAAAATCAAGGCTGTGATGTGCGTGACTATATTTCTCCCGATTCTATGGACTTCAACAGCGACTATATGATGATTAACGGTCAGTATTGCAGGACTGTTTTTCTTCGTAATTACGGTACATTTGTTGATGATAATATCATAACCGAACTCACTTCAATCAATAAAAATTTAATGCTTTCTATTGATTTTATCCTTATTCCCGTTGATGAAGCAAACAAAGATGTAGATAACATTCTGCTTGGTGTTCAATCGGATAAGGCAAACTTCAATCGCCGTCAGGCACAAAACCAAAATTACGGTGCTACCAATTATGACCTTGAGCAAAGAGAAAAGGAAATACTTGAAATCAGAAACGATATGCGTTACCGTGACCAAAGAATTTATGATACGATAATTTCAATGGTAATAACTGCCGACAGTAAGCAGGAACTTGATAACTTAACCGAAAGTATTTTTGCCAAAGCGTCCGAGAACAGCACGGCGCAGTTTGCAACACTTCGTTATCAACAGCTTGACGGACTTAATACTGTTTTACCGTTTGGCGTCAAAAGAATTGAGTGTTACCGTACGCTTACTACGGAATCGCTTGCGTCTTTTATGCCGTTTCACGCTCAAGAGGTCAGCCATCCGGGTGGAGCATATTACGGTCAAAATGCTATCAGCAACAATATGATATTTGTTAATAGGCATTCGCTTCTTAACGGTAACAGCATTGTACTCGGTGTACCCGGTGGCGGTAAATCGTTTATGGTTAAAGAAGATATTGTATCAATCTTTCTTTCAAATCCCGATGCCGATATTGTAATTATCGACCCTGAAAGAGAGTACAACGCTCTTGTTAAAGCATTCGGCGGAGAAGTAATAAACATATCTGCAAATTCACCAAATCATATTAACGCTATGGATATGAATGCAAACTATGAAGATGAGGGCAATCCCGTAACCACTAAATCCGAATTCATTATGTCACTATGTGAACAGTTACTCGGTACATCTGCCGACGCTAAAGACAAGTCTATCATTGACAGATGTTGTAAGAATGTTTATGACGGATATATCAAAAACAATTACAGTACACAGCAACCTACTCTTAAAGATTTTAGAGAAGAACTGCTAAAGCAAAAGGAAACCGAGGCACATGATTTGGCACTTGCCATTGAGTTATTTACAGACGGCTCGCTTAACACATTTGCACAGCCTACCAATGTTGATATTAACAACAGGCTAATATCTTATGACATTCTTGAACTCGGTGATTCGCTTCTGCCTGTAGGTATGCTTATCGTACTTGATAATCTTTTAAACAAGATTACTTCAAACAGAGAGAAAAGACGACAAACATATATCTTTATTGATGAGATGTATTTGCTTTTTGCTCATCAATATACGGCAAAATTCCTTTATCATATTTGGAAACGAGTTAGAAAATACGGAGCGTTTGCGATAGGCATTACACAGAATGTGGGAGATATGCTTGAAAGCAACACGGCAAGAACTATGGTATCAAATTCCGAGTTCGTTATTATGCTTAATCAAAAGGCAAGTGATGTGCTTGAGCTTTCAAGGCTTCTTGAAATCACACCTAATCAAACGCAGTATTTTACAAACAAGGACGCAGGTCAAGGACTTATGAAGATAGGCAGCAATCTTGTGCCGTTTGTAAATAAATTTCCAAAGGATACACAACTCTATAAGTTAATGACATCAAAACCGGGAGAGGCTATCTAATTATTAAATACAATCATACAGTGCCGCTGACTTAAAGTCGGTGGCATTGTTTTTTAAGGAGTTATACACTATGAAAAAATCTGTTTTTGTTATTTTACTCGTATTCTTCATATCTGCATTTTCAATCAGTATGTACTTTGTTGTTAAGGAAACTGTTGAGGATAAAAGGCAATATGAAGTATTTGAAAATATTGTTTCATCTGTTCAAGTTGAAGATGACAGTTCTGATTATACAGATGACAAACTTAAAAGATATATCGAATTGAACACGGAAAATTCCGACTTTGTAGGTTGGATAAAAATTGACGGCACGCACATAAATTATCCTGTTATGAAAAGCAGTACGCCTGATTACTATTTGCACCGTAATTTTAATAAGGAGTATTCATATTACGGCACACCGTATTTAAGTGATAAAAGCGATACTATGAAACCTACCGACAACATAGTTGTCTACGGTCACAATATGCGAGATAACACTATGTTCGGTGATTTGATTAAATACAAATCAAAAGAGTTTTTTGAAAAGCACAGATACATTCACTTTGATACGCTTGTAGATTTAGGAAAGTATGAGGTTGTATGTGTATTCAAAACAACACCGAGCAAATTCGATTATCAAAATTATACTGTCTTTGATTCTCCCGATGAATTTAATTCGTATATATCAAACTGCAAAGAAAGCGAATACTACAACACCGATGTATCTTGCGACTACGGTGATAAGTTAATAACGCTATCTACTTGCGAATACAGTCAAGAAAACGGCAGGCTTGTAGTAGTTGCCAAAAAGGTGAAGTGATATGAGCGAGATTGAAATTAAAAAGGTTGCCGAGAAAGCACTTAAAACTGCCGACAATCTTGGTATAGCGACAGAAAAGGCAAAAGGGATAATTTTAAAAGCGAAAGAAAAGGTATCGGAAAATGTTAGCGATAATTCCGAAAGCCCTGTTAATTATGCTGTAAATAAAGTTCAGAATAATGCTACAAGTGTATCGGAGGACGCAATTTATCTTTTCAACAAGCAAGGCAAAAAGAGTGTAAACGAAACCGTTAAGAATACAAAAAAGCTCGAACAATCTATTGAAGAAGTTCGAGCAAAAAGAAAGATTAAAAAAGATAAAAGAAAGGTAAACAACCCTGATAAATATACACCCAAAGCAACTGATGATACAGTTAAGACCGACGATATTGTATCGAAAAACACGCCAAAGAATACTCAAAACAAAGTCCGTAGTGCAAGCAGTATCAAAACAAAAGAAACCGTATCTGCCGTTAAATCAAACCAACCTATCATAAATGTAAGCAAACAATCTACAAAAGACACAGCAAAAGCCATTAACAAATCATCTCAAATAGCTAAAGAAACGGCAAAGCAATCTGCCAAAGGTGCAAAGAAAGCTGCAAGGGCAACTAAAAGAGCAATCAAAGCTATGATTGAAAGCACCAAAGCACTTGTTAATGCGATTATTGCAGGTGGTTGGGTATCTGTTGTAATAATCATTTTAATATGTCTTGTAGCTGCCTTATGCTCATCATTTTACGGTATATTCTTTTCAACCGAAACATCGCAAAGCGGTATGAACATAACTTCTGTAATTCAGCAAATCAACAATGAATTTGATGACAAGATTGACGAGATTAAATCATCGGGCAGTTTTGACGGAGTAGAAGTAATCGGCAGTCGTTCTAATTGGAAAGATATTTTATCTATCTATGCAGTTAAGACTACTACCGATGAAAACAACCCTATGGAAGTCGCTACTGTTGACGAAAACAAAAAGGCAATTTTATCATCAATCTTTTGGGATATGAACGGCATATCAAAATCTGTTGAAACACGGACAGAAACGATAACGAAAGAATCAACCGATGAGCAGGGGAACAAGATCGAAACAACAGAGCAAGTTGAAAAGAAATATCTTGTAATAACCTTAACCGGCAAGAGTGCTGAGGATATGTCAATCTCATACTCATTCAATGATACTCAAAAGAAATATTTAGCCGAATTGATGAGTGACAAAAACAACAAGCTTTGGGCGTTGCTTATCTATAATATCGGCGGAGTATCGGGTGGTAGCGGTATTGATATTAAAGACCTTGACTTTTCAAACGAAACGGTCAATGACACGCAGAAGAAAATCGTTGCAGTAGCGACAAATTCGGCTAAATACGGCATTTCTGCCCGTTCGGGTTACTGTCAGGCTTGGGTTGCAGATGTATACCAAGCTGTTACAGGTTCAAGAGGTTCTGCTCACTGTGCCTTATGTGCTGCAGATATGTGGGCAGTATCAAGCGATTTTTCTCAAATTCCTGTCGGTGCTACCGTTTACGGATATTCTTCAAGCCAATACGGTCATGTTGGCATTTATATCGGCAATGGTAAAGTTGCTCATAATATCGGTTATGTGAAAGTACAATCTCTTGAAAGTTGGATTAAAACTTACAAAGGCTTTGCTTGGGGTTGGGAGAATGGGAATGATATTTTGAATTAATATATATGCCATATGACGGATTTAAAATAAAAAACACAAGTTATTTATATAGCAAAAATTCCATTGAAACATAACGGTGCGTCCTAAAAGTATATACAATTTGTGTATTGAAAGATTAAAAATACATAAAATATTTGTGAAGATATATACGAAAGGGATATAAAAATGGAATTAGATTATATTAAATTAGGTAAGCGAATAAGAGCAATCAGGATGGCAAAGGGATTAACGCAAGAAAAATTGGCTGAAAAAAGTGATTTATCTGCAAATCATATCAGTCATATAGAACGCGCAAATACAATGGTTGGCTTACCAACGCTTGTCCAAATCGTTAATGCATTAGAGGTAACTGTGGATGATGTTTTATGTGATAGTGTTTCTAATGCAAAAATTCCATATATTAATAGGATAACTTCGTTGGCTGCAGATTGTGATGAAAAGGAAATATGACTGTTTTGTTCTGTATTGGAATCATTGAAGGAAACATATAGGAATATAAATAAGTAGGAGAATAATATTTCGGAAAATGAAAATTGCAGTATGTGATGATGAAGAGGAATTTTGTCAGAAAATCAAAAATTCGCTTGAAAAAACAGTTAGTAACGATGATGAAATAAAATATTTTAACAACGGAATTGAACTTTTGAATCATATGAGAAAAGATAATTTTGATATTGTCTATCTTGATATTGAAATGCCCAGCATGAATGGTATAGAAACAGCTGAGCAGTTGCTACAGATTAACCGAGGTATATTGATTATTTTTGTTTCAAGCTATAGCTGTTATATTTCAAAGGCATTTAAGCTGGATGCATTTCAATTTTTGATTAAAGAATTTGCCGATGAAAATGAAATTATATCAGAATATAGCAGAGCAAAGGAAAAATTTCGTATTGAGCATTATCTGTATTCAATAAAGAAAAAAGAGGAAACTATAAAGATTGAAATAAACACAATTGCATATATTGAGTCTAAAAACCGCCATTTATATGCTGTAACGATTGACGGACAAGAACACGAATTTCGCAGTAAAATGAATGATGAAGAAAAGAAGTTAAAAGCTTTTAATTTTGTCAGGATTCATGAAAGTGTTTTGGTTAATATGATTTACATAAGGCGAATAGACTCATCATCATTAACGCTTAAGTATCATATCGGAAAACAACTGCCAATCAGCAGAAGATATAAAGAAAGTTTAATGAATAAATACAATTTATATATTTCAGGACATAGTATATGAGATTAGAATTTTTTGTCATTCAAGCAATCAGTGTATTGTTGGAAATGATTGTTACATATAGTTATTTTGAGGCTTTGCTTTCTAATGAAAGAATCAACAGAAAATACAGTGAAAAGACAATATTGTTTTATTTGTTTGTTTTTATTGTGCTTACTGCAATACAATCGGCAGCACGTGATAATATATTTGTTACCCCAATCAGTTTAGCAATAGGGATTATATTAATTAGCTTTATATATATTGGTGAATGGAAAAATAAAATATCGTTAAGTATTCTTTTATTGTTGATATTTATATTGTCTGAACTCGGTACAGGAATGATAATGTCCATGTTTTCTCATAAGAGTATGCAGGGAATGGAAAATAATCTTCTTCTGCATTTTCAGGGGATGTTTGTATCAAAAATGACGGCATTTATTATTGTTAAGATTATTGCGCGATTTAAGAATAAACATATTTATTCGCTTAATATAAAGTCTTGGTTCGGAATAATGCTGGTGCCCGTTACAAGTATAATTTCACTTTATGCGGTTGTAGAAATTGCATACACAATAAGAGATTTCAAAAATAATATTTATGTTCTTCTTATTGCCATATGTTTGATTACAGCCAATGTTATGTCATTTAATCTTTTTGAAAATGAACTGAAAAACGAAGAACAGAAATTGAGATATCAGTTTTTGGAAAGACAGTTAAATGACGAAAAAGAATATTACAATACACTTGCGGAAACACAAAAAGAAATTAGAAGAACTTCTCACGATATGAAAAATTCCTTAACTGCAATTTTAGGTAGCCTTGATGATGGAAAAGTTGATGTAGCAAAAGATAAAATATGTAAAATGATTAATGTTTCTGATAATAGCTTGTATACTGTATATACAGGAAATATTATTGTGGATACGATGCTCAGTACAAAATGTAAGAGAATGAAAATCAGTAATATAACCTTTAAACCAATATGTGTTATCAGCAGTTTAAATGACTATGATTATATTGATTTTTGCATATTTTTAGGAAATGCCCTTGATAATGCAATTGAGGCTTGTGAAAAACTTTCGTGCGAAAGATATATTAATTTAAAAATTGTAGAAAAAGATAACATACTTCATTGCCGTATTGAAAATTCTTTTGACGGAAATATTTTGAAACCAAATGAAAAAACAAGCAAGGATAACAAATTGCTTCATGGATTTGGTATTGATAATATGAAAACCATTATAAGTGAAAATGGCGGAAATTTGAATATCAGCATTAAGGATAACAAATATATTGTATATGCTTTGTTTATAATGTGAAGATAAAATGATTATACTCCCGGTCAGTAATGATCGGGAGTTTTTATTTGTCAAAAATGCAACTAAGTTTGTTAAAAGTGCAACCTTTATTGATTTGAATATTACAGTATGTTAAACAAGATATGAGGAGGTGTAGCAGTGCTGTCTAAAGTTTCAAAAAAAATGTCATCATATTTTATTGAACGAGGGGAGGTTTTAGAGGAGGAAAGAGAGGTTTATGATTATTATTTTGAAATTTTACTATCGACCATTTTAAATGCATTGTTTTTAATTGTATGCGGAATTGTTTTTAAAAATTTTATAAATACAATTTTGTTTATGATTGGTTTTATTATTTTTCGAATAGTTAGCGGAGGATTTCATGCAAATTCTCATTTTAAATGTTTTTTAACATTGGCTGGCGTATATTCAATATCGTTAATAATGTTGAAATTCATGCCTGAAAAATGTCTTAATATATTATCAATTATATTTTTGCTTATAAGTACATTGCTAATATACTTTGATGCACCCGTGGAACATAAAAATAATCCATTAGACGATAAAACAAGAGAAAAATTAAGAAAATATGCACAGATATTGTCAGTTTTAATTTCTTTAATAATAATTGTCCTTATATTTACAATAGGTTTTAGTAAATATATTTTCAGTTTTTGCTATGGAATGTTTGCTGTTGCAATTTCCATTGCAGCAGTAAAAATAAATGAAATAATAATGAGAGGTTAGAATATGAAAAAGAAAAAATTGCTGCAATCCATTATGGCAATAATGCTTGTACTGTTTACCCTTTTCAGTTCTATGACAGCAATGGCAGAGCCGCTGGCTGAAGCTGTTACAGAAGTCACCGAAGCAGCAGAAAAGGAAGAACAGGAAACCTTTATCTATCCTGAAGAGAAAACCTTTGAAGAAGATAAAGAGGCGGCTCCTGCACCTGATGAAGAATTGCGCGAGCCTGATGTGGCAGAACAGACCAAAACGGATGAATTCGGCGAGCCTGTTGTAATCAGCGAGCACTCAAAAATTTATCAGACAGGTGATAACACTTTCAAAACCGTGTATTCCGAAATTCCCAATACATTTAAGAAAAACGGTAAGCAGAAGGAATACGACAATACACTTGTTCTGAAAGAAAAGGTTATCGGTCAGGATTACTATACTAACAAGCAGAGTGATATTGATGTTAAGTTCCCCGCAGAAATAAAAGAAAATAAGGGCATAACTTTCGAGTATGGAAAAACAAAGGTTGACCTTATTCCGACAGAGGGTGATTATTCAAAATCTGCTGTTAAAGAGAATGCCATTCTGTATAACGATGTGTATGATGGAATTGATGTTCAGTATACAATCCATGAGCTTGGTCTAAAAGAGGATATTATCCTGAATAAGCATATAGACAAAACTGTATTTACATACAAACTCGATACGCATGGTGCTAAAGCAAGACTTGAGAACGGCGTTATCAATCTCTATGAGAAAAAGTCGGACGAGCCTGCATTGACGCTGTCTGCTCCAATGATGACAGATGCTGATGCAAAAGTATGCGAAAATGTTGAGCTTTCATTGGTAGAGGAAAAGGGCGAATATATCGTTACCGTTACTGCCGATAAGGAATGGCTGGATGCAGCAGAACGTGCTTATCCTGTTAAAATTGATCCGAACTTTACAGTTCCAGCAAGCAAAATCACAGTGATTACCGCAAGCCAGTTCAGAGGTGTTTATGAAGGCAAATCCTATGGCTATGCAGGCAGTTTAACTGATGATCAGATTGGTGCGCCCGGAACAGGCGATCTTGGTAAAACAAGAATGTATTTTTCCATCAATGACGATTTTAGTTCAATACCTGAAGGCTCAAAGATTAATAGTGCTACATTTCGTATTTACCAGTATATGAACTATAACAGAGGCAAAACACAGTTCGGATGTTTCCGTATTGAAGATTCATGGAATATTTCTTCTCTGAGGTGGAATAATGCAATCAAACTAAATCAGTCCCCTTGCGGTGAAAATTCGGTTTCAACATCAAAAATCGGATTTCATGAATTTGACTGCCGTGAAACCGTAAACAACTGGGTGCAGGGCATTCAGGATAATAATGGTTTTGTTGTTCAGGCTCTTGATGAAACAGATACAGGAAGCCCTTTCTTTACTCCGCTGTCAAAGGCAAGTAATCCGGGACAGGATGCGTTCACACCGGATAAAGCGCCACAGCTTATCATTGACTGGGAGGTTCCGAATCCTGTTGACCCAAATTATCCACTTGATGAAACCACCATCAATCTCAGAACGATTATTGAAACCAATAAGGATGGCTTGTTAAGATTCCATGGAATCTTTGCAGATGGTGTTGCTCAGCCGGGTGCAGCTGTAACATACAAATTTAACGATTCATCTAAAAATCAGGATGGCACTGTAGATGCATCTCCCTCCTACAAATATCCTGATTCTTTAGCTTGGAGTCAGTATTTCCCAGAAAGAGCAACCAAGTATAAGGATATTTTAAGCAACTGGCAGACGCTTGTTCCATTTACAAATCCTGATTACAATATGATTTATAAATATTCTGCAACTGCTGAAAAGGATGGCGTAAAAGGCAACACTGCAACAAGTGACGAATTCCTTGTATATAAAATCAAGCAGTATGATACACTGCCTAAAATTGCAAATTATTATGGTGTTCCGCTTGAACAGATTATGTTTGATAACCGTGTTCAGGATATGCTTTTGGTAGAAAACAACACCATTGTTATTATAAACCCGAGAAAGAATGGCAACAGACCATATAATCCGGAGCCTCTTTCCGATGAGGATAAAAGAAAGATTGACTCTTTATTAATCGGTCGTGCAAAGCATTGTGAATTTGGCTTTGAACCTGTAAATCTCAATACAGGTAATTTCTATTTTAATACGACTGATGTGTCTGTTCCCGATTACAGCGGTACATTTAATATAGACAGAACTTATAATTCAAAGGCAGCAGACTACAACAGTTCATTCGGACGCGGCTGGCATTTTGAATATGATGAGTTCATCTCAAAGCTTGAGAGCGGAACTTTTGTATACTCACGCGGCGACGGCAGTGCTATCTACTTTGAGCCGGACGGCCAGGGCGGATACACTTGCCCTGACGGATATAATCTCACCTTTACACCTGTTAAAATCGGTGAAAAAGAGGGCGATTTCGGCGGTGAAGAGCTTGAAAAGTACAATGTATATGAGTATGAGGTTAAGTCTGCCGACGGTGAGGTAAGACGCTTCAACACAATGGGTATGCTTACCAAAATCACGGATGCAAAGGGATTGGTTACATCACTCAGCTACGATGATGATTATACCCTCAAATCAATTACATCTCCTGCCGGAACAACATATTCATTTTCATACACAGAAGACGGATATATTAAATCTATTACCCTTCCGAACGGCAAAACACTCAATTATGCCTATGACGATAACAACAACCTTGTTTCCTACAAGGATGCCAACGGCAATGAGATTAAGTACGCTTACGACAGCAAGCATCAGATGACCTCGTGGACAGATGCCGAGGGCAATGTGATTGTTACAAACACCTACGATAATGAAGGTAGAGTAACAAAACAGGTGGATGCCAACGGTGCTGTCAGCACACTTGCTTATGCAAATGGTAAAACTACAACAACCGATGCAAACGGCAATGTTACTGTATATAACTATGACAATCAGTACCGCACAACGAAGATTGAATATCCGAATGGCAGTACCGAAGTTAAAACATATGACAGCAGCAACAACCTCGCAAGTGTAACGGATAAAAACGGAAATAAAACCGAATATACTTATGACGGCAACGGCAATATTTTAACTGAAAAACGCTTTGACGGTGCTGTTAAAAAGTATGAATACAACAGTAATAATCAAATTACAAAGGTAACCGATTATGACGGCAAAACTACATCCTATGAATATAGCAACAAGGATTTAGTTAAGCAGATTAACAATAACGGTACGGAGCTTACCTTTGAATATGATAGCAAACACCGACTTATTAAAAATACTGATGCAAAAGGCAATACAGCTTCCTTTGGTTTTAAGGGAGCACTCGTTACCTCAATCACAACAGCTGACGGAAATACAACCGAGTATAACTATGACAGCATGGGTAATCTTGTCAGTGCTGTTGATGCCGCAGGCAATATCACAAGATATACCTACGATGCCGCAGGCAGAAAATTAACTGAACAGGCTGCTGATGGCGGTGTAACACATTTCACATTTGATAAAGCCGGTTCCGTAACATCCATTAAAGATGCAAAGGGTTCAAAAACCACCTTTACATATGACGGAATGGGAAATATTATCAGTGCTGTTGATCCGTTGGGCAATACACTCGGATTCACCTATGATGCACTGAACAATAAACTCACCGAAACCGATGCAGACGGCAAAACGGTTACATATACATATGATGCTATGTCTAATCTTTCATCAAAGACAGATGCAGACAATAATACAACAACATATGAATATGACAACGATGGTAATTTAATAAAAACTACCTATCCTAACGGTAATGTTGAAACCGCTGAATTTGATAAGAGATTTGGTTTGGTATCCTCTATCACCAACGGCGAGGGTGAAAAATCACAGTTCACCTATGACTCTGTTGGCAATATGATTAAGCAGATTAGTGCAGACGGCACAGCTGTTAATTATACTTATGACAATATGAACAGAGTTCTTACCTCTGTATCTTCATCAGGTCTTGAAACAACATACACTTACGATAATAACAGCAATGTTACAGCCGTAAGTGATAATATGGGCCGTGTTATTGAGTTTGCATATGATGCAATGGACAATCATACGCAGACTGCTTTGCCCGACGGAAGCACTGTTAAATATGAGTATGATGCACTTCGCAGAGTTGTTAAAACAACAGACGGTGAAGGAAATTCAATAAGCTATACTTATGATGCACTCGGCAGAATATTAACTGCAACCGATCAGCTCGGCAGAGTAACCACATATGAGTATGACCTTAACGGCAATATGATTAAGCAGATTGCCGCAAATGAGGGTGTAACAACTTATGAGTATGACAAAATCAATCAGCTTACAAAGGTTACGGATGCGTTAGAGCACAGCACCGAATTTGAATATACAAACGGTGAAGTGTTATCGAAAATCACCGATGTATTCGGTAATGAAATGGCTTACGAATTCAACGGCAGAAACCTTACAACCAAGGTTACCGATGAATTGGGCAATGCAAGCTCTCTTGTATATGACGGCAACGGCAATGTTGTATCATCAACCGATGCAAGAGGAAATACATCAACTTATACATATGATAATGCAGACAGGCTTATCAAGGCTGTTTCTCCTGAAGGTTTAGAGGTAACATATACCTACAATGATAAAGGACAGCTTATTCAGGAATCCGATAACTCCGGCAGCAGTAATACCTATGAATATGATTCAGCCGGCAGACTGCTTAAAATTACGGATGCTCTGAATCATACAACTGAATACACATACGATAAGTTAGATAATATTACCTCAATCAAGGCAACAGACGGCAATACCACTACCTATGCATATGATCTTATGGGTAATGTATCTGCTATCACGGATGCAGAGGGCAAAACAACAACTTATACGTATGATAAAAACGGCAACCTTATCGGCAAAGAAGATGAGGAACACCGTATCTGGCAGTATCATTACGATGCAGCCGGCAGATTGACAAAGGATATTAATCCGCTTGAGGAAGAAAACACCTACGAATACAACGCACTGGATATGCTCACTAAGTATACTGATGCAAAGGGTGTTACAACACTTCGCAACTATGATATTCTCGGTAATCTTCTTGATGAAACAGACGGTAACGGTAACAAAACATCATATGAATACGATGCTCTTTACCGTTTGATTAACACAACGGCACCTGACGGCGGAAAGCAGGAATTTCTGTATGATGCCGCAAGCCAGCTTGTTAAATTCAAGGATGCTTTAGGCAACATTACGCAGTACGGCTATGATGCAAACGGCAACCTTACAAGTCTTACTAATCCTAACGGCGGTGTATATTCATATACCTATAATAAGGATAATTATCAGACAACAATTACCGACCCGCTTGAAAATGTAACAGCAAGCATCTATGACCTTGCAGGCAGACTGACGAAGAAAACACTGCCGAACAATGCAGAATATACCTATTCCTATGATGCAATCGGTAGAATTATTGCACAGACTGCGCCCGAAGGTCTTTCAAAGGCATATACCTATGACGAGGCGGGCAACCTTGCAAGCGAAACGGATCAGTCAAACCGTACAACAAGCTATACATATGACATTATGCACCGCCTTACATCTTCTACAAATGCAAAGGGCGCTGCAACCACACTCACTTATGATAACCGCGGTAATCTCTCCACCATTACATCACCAAAGGGCAATAAGACAACCTATACCTATGATGCACTTGATAGAATCAGTAAAACACTTGACCCTGTCGGCAGAGTGGAAGAGTATACTTATGACCCTGTAGGCAATGTTACGGAAATCACCAAGAACGGCGGCAGAGCATACAGCTATACTTACGATAATGTCGGCAATCTCACATCTGCCAAGAATCCTATGGAGCAGGTGCAGAGTTTCACTTATGATTCGATGAATCGTTTAACAAGTGAAACGGACCTTGCAGGCAAGAAAACCTCATATACTTATGATTTGAACGGTCAGCTTACATCTGTTACTGACAGGAACAATGCCGTAACCTCATACACCTATGATGCCAACGGCAATATCACTTCCATAACAGATCCTGAAAACCGCAAAATATCATACACTTATGATCTGCTTGACAGAATCACAAAGGTAACCGAGGGCGAAACACAGACCGCTGCCTATGAATATGATTCAGTCGGCAATCTTACCAAGTATATTGACGGTAACAACAAGACAACTACCTATACCTACAACAAGTTAGGTGAAATGACATCTATTACCGACCCGCTGGGCAAGGTTAAGGAATTTTCCTACAATGTCAATGCAATGCTTGATACCGTAACCAATCCTGACGGCTCAACCGTAAATTATGACTATGATGTGCTTGACGAATTGATTGGAAAGCGTTATGATAATGAGGAAGACCCGCAGGCTCTTTACGGTTATGACCTTGACGGCAACCGCATCTCTATGGATGATGTTGCAGGCACAACCGGTTATGAGTATGACGAGGTCGGCAGAATCACAGCCGTTAACCTGTCAAACGGAAAACAGATAAAGTATGCCTATGACGAATACGGCAACATCTCAAAGCTCACCTACCCAGATAACACTACGGTTCAGTATACATACAATGAGCTGGATCAGATTACACAGATTAAGGACAGACAGGGCAAGGTAACAAAATATGACCGTGATGCCAACGGCAATATAACCAAGGTAACAAGACCGAACAATACATATTCAACCATTGAATATGACGATATGGGCAATGTGATCAAGGTTGTGAATATGGGTAAAAACCCGTATTACGATATTGAGGAAGAGCTTTCCGCCTTTGCCTATACCTATGACAAGTCGGGCTTTATCACAGGTGAAATTGCCAAGAACGGCAAGCGCATTGAAACAAGTCAGTACCAATATGACGAACGCGGTCAGCTTGTAAAGGTATCGCAGACCGTTACCGAAAACAACAAGTTTGTTGAAGAAACGGAAATGGTCTACACCTATGACGGTGCAGGCAACCGATTAAGCGCAGTCAAGACCAGCGGAGATAAAGCGCTCTGCAACATTCTGTACACCTATAATGACAACAGTCAGATTACGGATATTGAAAGCGACTGCGATGATAACAAGCAGACACATGTTATTCTCACCTACGATGAAAACGGCAATCTCAAGAATACCACCTGTAACGATACGGAAAAGGTAAGAGATTACACATATGATAATGAAAACCGTTTAAAGGCTGTTAAGGAAAACGGCTCGCTGTTAATGGCTGCTCTTTACGACGGCAACGGCGACAGAATATTCCGTCTTGATTACCGTAAGAATGAAGAATATGTATCCAATCAGGCAGGCACAGCCGAGAATGTATATTATCCGTCAGGCTCTGTAAACAGTGCTTACGATACAGATGTCATTCTCAATGAGATGCTCATTCCGAACGGTGTAACCAACAACACAGCTATTAATTATGAGCTGACAGGTTACATCAATGACATCAACACCGAATATACACAGACTCTTATGGCGTTCGGTGCTAACGGCAATACTACCAATGTTTATGAATACGGAGACGGCAGAAATAGTGCCACAATAAACGGTACAAAGGGTTACTATCTCTATGACGGCAGGGGTTCGGTTGCAGGCTTGACAGGCAACAGCGGCGGCAGTATGATTACCTACCGCTACGATGTTTACGGCAACACAATCAAGTCCAACTACACCCTGAATAATCCTTATCAGTATAATGGTGAATATACCGACAGCTCAACGGGCTTGCAGTATCTCCGTGCAAGATATTACGATTCTTCACAGGGTAGGTTTACTACTAAAGATACCCTTCTCGGCAGTACCGAAAAGCCGATTACAAGAAATCTCTACACTTACTGTGGAAACAATCCGCTGAACGTCACCGATCCAAGTGGTCATGGCTGGTGGAGCAATGCATGGAATGGTGTTAAGAGTGCGGCTAAAACAGCAGGCAACTGGGCAAACAAGCATATCGTTCAACCGGTTAAGAAAGCTGCAAACACAGCTGTAAACTGGGCTAATAACCATGTTGTTCAGCCAATAAAGAACAAAATCACCAATTCTGCTGCTTATCAGAGGGGCAAGCAGTATGTTAAGAAAAAGTATCAACAAGTTCAGCAGACCTATAACAAAGTCAGCAATTATGTAGGCGGCAAGGTTCAGAAGTTCTATAATGACTATGTACCTCCGAAAATGCGGAAAGCCATCGAAGAGGCTAAGAAGTTTGTCTGTACAACCAAAGACCGTATTGTTAAGGATGCAAAGGAATTCATCCAGAATGTAGACTGGAAGAAGGTAGCAATCGGTGTTGCAGGAACATTAGCCGTTGCGGCTGTTGTCGTTGCAACAGGCGGTGCGGCAGCTCCCGTACTGATAGGAGCGGCAGCCGGTGCAGGTATAAGCACAGGAACAACTGTAGTTTCGGGAGTAATACAGGGCAAATCTCCTGCTGAAATTGCAAAGGATGCATCCGGTGCATTTATGTGGGGTGCAATCGGCGGTGCAGTAGGCGGCGGAACTACTGAAGTTCTCAAGGATGTCGGCTCAAATGTACTTGGTAA
>OFMT01000209.1_pt1 | contig 58456 bp, 47 predicted proteins | sample 1541891 | NCBI WGS metagenome assembly OFMT01 (sample SAMN04209230, study PRJEB22552) | human gut metagenome | biome: gut; material: feces | host: Homo sapiens | place: USA: Oklahoma | reverse complement strand
AGCACAGCGGACTCTGACTCCGTATGTGAGGGTTCGAATCCTTCTCCCGCTGCCATAAAAGGCTTTCGGCAATCGCCGGAGGCCTTTCTTTTTATCGTGTAAGTTCATAGCGCAAAAAGCAGGAGGGGACGCAGAGCGTCCCCTCCTGCTTTTTGCGGAGAAAGTGGGGCCTGCCGGGATAAAGGCAGGTCCCTTTTTTCATAATATGCAGTAGGAGGTGAGGCGGATGACGGATGCTAAGCGAGGAGCGATGCTGCTTCTTTTGGGGCTATTCACGGCGGTTCTCCTGTACCCGGCGCTCCATGAGGGCGGACACATTCTGGTGACGCTGCTGCTGGGCGGCCGGATAAGAGAGGTACGGCTGGGAGCCGCCGCCAGCGTCCTTTGCGGCGGACTGCGCCATGGGGAGCTGGCGGCCGTGGCCTTTGGCGGGGTAGGGCTGCCGCTGGCGCTGGCGATGCTGCTTCGACCGAAGCACTTTCCGCTGTGGTATGTGGTGCAGTTGGTGAAGGGAATCTCGGTGCTGGCAATACTGCTGTCCCTTATTTCGCTTATAGGATGCAAATATGGCGTTATCGTGGAAAATGATGATATAATGAACGCAGTACGGCTGTGGCCGGAGGGGAGAGGGGTTTGTCTTGTTCTGCTGTGTGCCGGACTTTTGCTGTCAGTGGGCAGCATCTGCGCCGCAAGGCCGGTGCAGCGGGTGGGAGAATACTTCGGCATAGCAAAAAATAGGAGCACAATGGCCCCTTGAACCCTCATCTTGCGTAGAACGGTTGGTTCTTAACATCGACGAGATTTTGCTTTCTTCTACATTATAGCGATGGGCGAGTGTCTTGTCAATGAAAAATGTTCACGGATCGTTAATAAGATTGTCATTTTTCTGACTTACAGAACGGGCAGAAGCGTTCACATTTCCGGCACTTGCCAAAAATGCCAAAATATGGAAATTTCTACCAGAGAAAAGGGGCTGCATCATGTCGAAAAAGAGAGCGTATATACGCAAACGAAGAAGCGTTCATCTTCGCTGCCGGCAAAAGGCGGAGAACGCCCGAAAGGTACGAAGTCGGCAGAAGCCTGTCCAGTCCCCGGAGCCTGCGTCTGTGACCTTTCAGGCAGCGGCAACCCTGTGGCACCGGACAAATGTGGCCCGTTACAAGGGCGCCACCGCTGTAAAATATGAGAATCTGCTGCGGAGCCACATCCTGCCGGAGTTGGGGGCTCGGCAGCTGGAGGAGATAAACACGCTGCTGCTGGCGGATTTTATGAATGCCAAGCTGCACTGCGGGCGACTGGACCATAGCGGCGGCCTGTCGCCCTCCTATGTCCGCAGCATGATGCTGCTGGTGCTGGACATTATGGAATTTGCCGCTGCGGAGGGCCTGTGTCCGCCCGTGAAAACCACGCTCCAGACACCGGCGGCGAATCGACGGGAGGTGGTGATCCTGGACACCGATGCCCTCCGGAGGCTGGAGACGTACCTTCTGGCTAAGCCGGACATCACCGGCACAGGGATCCTCATTTCACTACATACGGGCCTTCGCATCAGTGAGGTCTGCGCCCTGCGGTGGGAGGATATCGACTTTCGGAAGGCCGTTCTTCATGTCCGCTCCACCGTGGCCCGTGTCAGGGGAACCGATGGCGGAACCGCCACCAGACTCATCATCGACACCCCGAAAACCAAGTCGTCCCTACGGGATATCCCCCTGTCCCGACAACTGATGGCGGTGCTCCTGCCCCTGTATGAAAAACGTCGTTCGGAGTACGTCATCTCCGACAAGAGCGGGTTTGTGAGCCCACGGACCTACGAATATCGGTTTCATCGGGTACTGGATCGATGTGGCCTGCCGTCCATCAACTACCATGCTCTGCGCCATACCTTTGCCACCCGTTGCATTGAACTGGGAGTGGACGTCAAGACACTGAGCGAGATTTTAGGCCATGCCAACGTTTCTACCACGCTGAACACCTACGTCCACTCCTCCATGGAGCGGAAGCGGGAACAGCTGGAAAAGCTTTTTGTAGAATCATACTGACTGCATAACAAACGGCCAAAGGACGGTTTCAAGCCCATCTTTTGGCCGTTTTGCGTTAAGAACCAACCGTTCTACGCAAGATGAGGGTTTATTTTTGCCCTCTCACTAAACGTTCGTTTGATTGCGTGGACAAGGACTCCTGAAACAGGAAAAGGAATGTAAACGATGGAAAACGCCCAGCGGAAACGGGAGATCCTTGACGTCTGCCTTGCGACATTCATCCGTCGGGGGCTGTATGAGACCAGTGTGAGAGACCTGAGCAGAGCACTGGCTCTGCAATCAGGAGGGATCTACTATTGGTTCAAGGACAAGGACGATGTGGTGGTGACCTGTGCCGAGGAGGCGGCTCTGCGGCTGGAGGAGCATTTGATCGCCCCGGCCCTGCAGGATATCCGGGAGCCGGATCGGATGATGGAACGGCTGCGGCTGCGGGCAGATGAGCTGCGGCCGATGATGAAGTTCTTTGCCAGCGTGTGCGCCTGCAGCCGGTACGAGGAACGGCTGCGCCCGGTGCTGGGACGCCTTGCAGAGAGATATGAAAAATATGCCGCACGCTTTGCATCGGAGCTTCACTGCGAGTTTCAGGAGATTGCTCCCTATGTGTATTTTGCCATCACCACGGTGACGGACTACATGATCTTCGGGGAGGCGAGCTATATCGAACCCCAGATCCGACTGATCAAGTCGGCTATCAGGAGTATTTTGGAAAAAGACGATACGGAGAGGACAATATGAAGATCAAATTAGCGCTATTGGACAGTGACCAGAATTATTTGAATCGGATCGTAACGGCGTTCAATATCAAGTACGCCGACAAGCTGGAGATATACTCCTTCACCAAGCTGGAGAGCGCCATGGCGGCGCTGGAGCCGTCCCGCATCGATGTGCTGGTGGCCAGCGATACCTTTGTCGTGGAGAGCAGTGCGCTGCCGAAGCGGTGTCAGCTGGCCTATTTTGTGGAGTCGGCGGACGTGGACTCGGTCAACGACCAGCGGGCCATCTGCAAATTCCAGAAGGCGGACCTGATCTACCGGCAGATCCTCAGCATCTATTCCGAGTACGCCGGGAGCGCCTCCGGGCTGAAGCTGGGGGATGATTCCTGCAAGGTCATCGCTTTCACGTCTCCCTGCGGAGGCGTTGGCAGCTCCACCATGGCGGCGGCCTGCGCCCTGCACTATGCCGCCCGTGGAAAGCGGACGCTGTATCTGAATTTTGAGCGCTTCGGCTCGTCGGATGCCTTCTTCGCTGCGGAGGGGCAGTTTGACATGAGCGGCATCATTTTTGCGCTGAAGAGTAAAAAAACAAACCTCTCCATGAAAATGGAGAGCTGTGTCAAGCAAGACCCCAGAGGTGTGTATTTCTATTCCCAGTCCAAGGTGGCGCTGGATATGCTGGAGCTGGGAGCCGACGAGATCGGACGGCTGATTTCCGAGGCCAGACTGTCCGGGAACTACGAGTATGTCATCGCTGATCTGGAATTTGGCATGGATCGGGCGTCACTTCAAATTTTGCGACAGGCCGGTGCCATCGTCTGGACCGGCGACGGCTCGGAGATATCCAACCGGAAGCTGGCACGGGCCTATCAGGCGTTGGCAATCTTAGAGCAGAACGCGGAGGTGCCGCTGACGGCACGGATCGCATTGATCTACAATAAATTCAGCAACAAGTCCGGCACGGCCGTGACCGGCACGGAGCTTCGGAGCATCGGCGGTGCGCCACGGTATGAGCACGCATCCACGGCGCAGGTTCTGGAGCAGCTGGCTCCCAAGGAACTGTTTGATAAGATCCAGTAAGGCGGTATAGAAGATGAACTATGAGCAGGAACAGCAATTTGCAGCCGAGGTAAAACGGTATGTGACGGAGCAGCTGCCTCTCAGCCAGATCAGCGACAGCGAGCTGCAGCAGCAGATCGAGGATATCGTGGAGCAGCGTATCGGAGCGGGGTACTGCTCCATCGAGCAGCGGGTCTCCATCGTGGAGCAGGTGTATAGCTCCATCCGTGGCTTTGGCCTGCTGGACTCCATCATCAAGGATGACACCATCACGGAAGTGATGATCAACGGGCCTGAAAACGTATTCATCGAGCAGAATGGACGGCTGTTCAAGCTGGACAAGCAGTTCGAGAGCCAGCGGAAGCTGGAGGATATCATCCAGAGGATCGTGGGCCTTGCGGGCCGTGAGGTCAATCAGGCCAACCCTATCTGCGACACCCGGCTTCCCGACGGCTCCCGTGTCAATGTGGTGCTGCCGCCCATTGCCCTGTGCGGCCCCACGGTCACCATCCGAAAGTTCTCCAAGACCCCTATGACCATTGCTAAGCTCATTGAGTACGGGTCGCTGACGCAGGAGATCGCAGACAAGCTGCAAATGCTGGTGGAGGCCAAGTATAACATCTTCATCAGCGGAGGTACCGGCTCCGGCAAGACCACCTTCCTGAATGCACTGTCGAACTACATCCCCAAGGATGAGCGTGTCATCACCATCGAGGACTCGGCGGAGCTGCAGATCGAGGGCATCGAGAATCTGGTCAGTCTGGAGACTCGCAACGCCAATGCCTCTGGTGCAGGACAGATCACCATTCGGGACCTGATCAAATCGTCGCTGCGTATGCGCCCGGAGCGCATCATCGTGGGTGAGGTCCGTGGCGGCGAGGCGCTGGATATGCTGCAGGCCATGAACACCGGCCACGACGGCTCACTCTCCACCGGCCATGCAAACTCCACCGAGGATATGCTGAGCCGCTTGGAGACCATGGTCCTTCAGGGTGCGGCAGGCCTTCCGCTGGAGGCCATCCGCCAGCAGATTGCATCGGCGGTAGATATCATTATACATCTTTCCAGGCTGCGTGACAAATCCAGAAAAACCATGGAGATCACCGAGGTGGTGGGCTATGAGGACGGCCGGATCGTGCTCAACCCGCTCTATGTGTTTGAGGAGGATGAGAACAGCACCCTGACGAAGGTGTCCGGTCGGCTGAAACGGACGGAATATGCAATGAAGAACGACCACAAGCTGCGGCTGGCTGGATTTCAGGAAACGATATAGGTGATTTTATGGGGAAGAGCAAGAAAAAAGAAAAGTATGTCCCGCTGACCGGCCTGACCGGTATCGGAGAGGACTATAACATCTACATCATGAACCCACGGGAGAAGATCATCGGGTATCTGATCGGCTTCGTGGCGGGATTTCTGGCGGCGCAGATCATGTTTGGCGTTGTCATTGCCAGCATTGTGATCGGTGCGGCGGTGGGCTTCTACGCCATCCCCGTGTACCGGCGGTACCTGCAGGAAAGGCGCCGGAAGGCGATCCTGCTGCAATTCCGGGATATGCTGGACTCGCTGAGCAACTCCTTCTCTGCCGGTAAAAACACCCCGGATGCCTTCACGGATGCTTACAGCGACCTGAAGCTGGCCTACGGTGAGCAGGCTCCCATCGTGAAGGAGATGGCCATCATCGTCAGCGGACTGCACAATAACTTCGTCATCGAGGACCTGCTGCGGGATATGTCCGCCCGCTGCGGCATCGACGATATCAACAGCTTTGCCGAGACCTTCGCCGTCTGCAACCGGCTGGGCGGCAACCTGAAGAAGGTGGTGGTGGACAGCCGGGATATCATCAGCGATAAGATCGAGATCGAGATGGAGATCCAGACCACCGTGGCTGCCAACAAGAATGAGATCAACATCATGTGCGTCATGCCCTTTGTCATCATCGCCATGATGGGGACGCTGGGACAGGCATCCATCACGGCCAATACGCCGCTGAACGTTCTGGTGAAGCTGATCGCCATCTTCATGTTTGTCATTGCGTATAAGCTGGGGCGGAAGATCACGGATATCAAGGTGTAAAGGGGTGGAGAAATGAGTTTTGTTGTTGCCTACGCTTTGGCAGGAGCGGGAACGCTGCTGGTGGTGCTATGGGTCATGCTGTACCTCCGGTACAGCAGCCAGTACGACATCATGATCGCCGCCATCGATAAAAAGCAGTTTTTCCTCCCGGAGATCTTCTTCATCGGCTTCGGGTTCATGGATATGTTCAAGGTGAACCTGAAAACGGAGGCCGGGCGAAAAAAGGAAAAGAAGATCGCTGAGATCTACGGCGAGAAGTACGCCGAGTACTACCACAACTGCATCGTCGGCGGACAGATCACCTATGCGCTGACGGTTGCGCCGTTAGGTCTGTTCATCGGGGCTATGACCAACGACATGACCTTTGCCATTCTGGTGGTGGCTGCGGCTGCGGCGCTGATCGTCTATCTGGACATGGAGGTCAGCAGCGCCGTGGAGAGGAAGCACGACGAGATACTCTCCGACTATCCGGAGATCCTCTCCAAGCTGACGCTGCTGGTGAATGCGGGCATGGTGATCCGTGAGGCGTGGACCAAGGTAGCCTATACCTGCGACCGGGCCATGTATAAGGAGATGCAGCTGACCAGCGAGGAGATGAACAACGGTGTCTCGGAGCTGGATGCTCTGCACAACTTTGCCCAGCGCTGCTCCGTGAAGGAGATCCGGAAGTTCACCTCCATCCTGTCGCAGAACATTCAAAAGGGCGGATCGGAGCTGACCATGAGCCTGCGCTATATGAATGAGGAGAGTTGGGAGGAGAAGAAGCAGCGGGCCAAGCGCAAGGGAGAGACGGCCGGAACGAAGCTGATGATCCCCCTGATGATTATGTTCGTGGGCATCCTGTTTATGATCATCGTACCGATTTTTTCCAATATGCTGTGATGTTCCGCAGAGGGTGCTCTGTTGAATATAAATAGAAAATACATAAGGAGGAACGACTTAATGAAAATGAAGTTGTTGCGGGGTTATTTCCGTGCAAAGGGCCTGCTGGAGGACTTTGCCAAGGAGGAGAGAGGCGAGGCCAACATCATCGCCATCATTCTGATCATCGTTGTGGTCGTGGCGCTGGTTGGTATCTTTAGAACGCAGCTGACTGAGATTGTTACTGGCCTTTTCAAACAGATCAGAGACCAACTTGGTGTGTAAAATAAAAATCTATCCGTACACCGCAAAGATGCGGTGTACGGATAGCGCCCCGAAGAAGCGGAAGGAGTGGAGAAATGAAAGGCATTTTGCGGGAAAAGTGGAATAGTGAGAGCGGCTCGGCGCAGATCATCGAAATGACTCTGATTTTTCCAATCGTTCTGTTTGTGCTGGGCTTTCTGATCTATGTGGGCAGCTATGTGCTGCAAAGCACCGCCATGTATACCGAGGCGCAGAAGATCGCCGTGATAGCGGCCAGAGAGGGGCAGATGCCCGGCTATGAGAACTTCTTCGCCGGCACGGGGATCACCACAAAGACGGATTTTGACTGGAGCGACGGCTATATGCCCGGCAAGGATATCATCAATGAGGTCATGAAGGTACATGACCCGTATCGGTACTGGGGAAAGGGCTTTTTGAAGCGCGAGAATAAAACGACGATGGAAAAGGCCCTGCGGCAGCTCATTGCCGAGAACTCATTTCTGGCTGGGACCAATGTGGACTGCACCATCAGCGCCTCCGCCGACCCACTGGCGCCAGCCATCAAGGTGAACGTGGTGAAGCACCTGAGCGCACCGGGCTTCCTCCGGCAGCTGGGGCTGACGTCGTCGCTGGATATCAGTGTTACGGCGGTGGCGGTGGTCAACGACACGTCGGAGTTTATCCGAAATACGGATATGGTCTATGATCTGGGGACCTACCTATGGGAGAATCTGAAGTTCGGCGACAGCAACCAGACCATGAGCCAGCGGGTGGCGATCTTCAAGCAGAAATTCACGGATGCACGGGCGAAGTGGGGGTTATGACAGCATGATCGACTTTTTTGAAAAAACCAAGGGCAGCATCAGCCTGTTTCTGGCGCTGATCATGCTGCCCATGATGACGGTGGCGGGACTGATCGTGGACGGAGCCAGGATCTCTGCGGCCAAGGCATCCCTGTCCGGCGCCGGCGATCTGGCTATGAATGCCGCTCTGTCGGAGTATGACCAGATCCTGTACGACGTGTACGGTATCTTCGCCGTCTCGGAGAACATGGAGGAGCTGCAGAACAACGTCTCCCGATATTTTGCCAACTCCATCGACAACACCGGGATCCTCAACGACAGCGACTCCTATACACGAGAGTTTATCAACAGCATCTTCTCCTCCTTTTCCGGGGATGAAATGGAGTTCAACAACATCGTTGACTTGAAAGCGGACCGGTTCACGCTGCAGGGCGTGGAGTCGTCAGCCATCGGCAATCCCAAGGTGCTGGAGCGCCAGATCGTCGATTATATGAAGTATCGGGGCCCCATCAACATCGGCAAGGGTCTGTTGACGAAGCTGGGATGCATCGGTGAGACCTCTAAGCAGACAAAGGCCATCGAAGCCAAGGTGAATTACGATCAGAAGCTGGACACGGTCCAGGATGCCTGCAAGGAGGCCTATAAGGCCATCAACGAATACAATGATCTGATCGGCGGTAATTCGAAGTTTGCCTCCAACGAGTATCTCAATCAGCTTTCGCAGGATATCGACAGTGCGAAAAAAGATGTGGCGGACATGGTGAAGTATCTGGTGGCCTACAACAGCTCGGAGCTGAACGTACCGCCGCTTATCAATGAAAGGCCCAGCAGCCTTGATTCCCTGCGAGTCATTATTTTGAAGGACCAATGGGCAATCTTCAAGGTGGATTCCGCAACACGCAAGGAGGTGGAGTCCTACTATAAAAAGTCGAAAGCAGCAAATAGAGAGCTGGATACCATGGCCTATATTGAAGGGAAGCTGGCAGAGAGAGGCATCAAGGTCGTGCCGGTGGAAAATGGAGACTATGGGATTGACTTTGGAATAAACTATGACGAAAAGATGCTCAAGCTGGAGATCACACAGTCCACAGACTTGGGCAAAGAGATCGGCTATGTAAAAATCTACAAGGAGCTCCCAAATGTAAAGAGCAGCTTTACATATGCGCTGATGTACGGAATGTATGCCGAGAAGCTTCCTGATGAAATGAAGGTGCCTGATAAAAAAACGGAGGCATACACAGAACTCACTATGTTCCTTGGCGAGGGAGGAAGCTGGGCAGAGCTGTGGGGTGAAAACGCCACGGAGAAGGGCCGGTCGGCTGCATCCAAGCTGTACGCTTGGGATAAGGACATCAGTGCCATAACCGGTGCGCTGGAGAAGGCGGACACGGCGCTGGCGGCGGTGCTGAAGAATGTAGATGAGTTGGACGAGGCCCGGACCAACTGGGCCAATAAGGTGGATAACCTTTCGGAGGGCGACGTCAAGACCTCCATGCAGGGCGAATATGAGAATGCCGCCAAGGACATCAATAAGGATGCCATCAACAGCCTGCGGGCGCTGGTGGATACCTACAAGAAACATTTTGACTCCGTCAAGTCCGTCGTCGAGGGCATCAAGCTGTACGACAAGCCCATCTGCCGGGAGGACTATGGCTCGGTAGATTATAAGGACGAGTTCAGTTCCTCCATCGGCAAGAATGATTTCACGGAGCTGGGGCAGATCGAGTCCCAGGCGACGCAGATCATGAACAGCAAATATACCGGCCAGAGCGTCAGCAGCGTGGCCCCCGGAAGCGCCAAGAAGGTCACGGAGGAGGAGCAGTTCTACGCCTACCTGTGCCGGGTCTGCGCCTCTGCCAATGCAAAGAAGAATAAGACCAGCAAGGATAGTGCAGAGAGCCTGAAAAAGAACCTGATCTCTGCCGGCAATTCCGGGGCCAATTCGACGCAGTCGACGGCCGGCCTGCCGGCGGACATCCCCGGCACCATCAGCGCCTCTGTGGACGAGAGCGTGCGCAAGGCCATCGACCAGCTGTGCTCCGACGAAGGCGGCAAAGAGAACAAGAGTACCTTCCATGCAGAAAAGGTGGATTCCGGCAGTGACAAAGAGGCCGCCAAAAACAACAAGAACAATCTCACCAAGATATCCGAGTTGCTGAAGCTGCTGGGGCAGGTTGCTGAGGCCGGGCGAGACAAGCTGTACCTTCAGGAGTACATGACGGAGATGTTCAGCTGCTACACCGACACCTTGAAAAAGGATGGTGACGGCAAGCTGGTGGCCAAGGCCATGAACGGCAAGGATATGACCAACAACCCCTACTTTGGGGCCGAGGCGGAATATATCCTCTGGGGCAACGACAGCGTGACGAAGAACCTGCAGAGCACCCGTGCCATGATCTTCGGCATCCGCTTTGCCCTGAACGCCGTGTACGCCTTCACCAGCACCGATACCACCGTGCCGGCTCTGACGGCGGCCACAGCCATCGCAGGCTGGACGGGCTTCGGCGTGCCCATCGTAAAGACGGTGATCCTACTGGCGTGGGCCATGGCGGAGTCCTTCGTGGATGTCAAGGCCCTCTGCGACGAGGGAAAGGCCGTGGCGCTGTATAAGACAACTAATACGTGGGCTTTGGGCTATGGTGGATTGAAGGATAAGATTAAAAAGAATGCGGCCAACCTTATCGAAAATGTTGCCAATACAGCGGTCGACGATATCTTCGATAAGCTGGAGAACGCCGCAGTAGATGCGACTGGGAAGCTTGTGGACTTTGGGACGGATACGACCGAGAGTTATATAAGAAAGACGCTCGATGGTGTATATGAAAGTGTAAGAAGCGCTATCACAGGTCCAATTTCACAGTTGGCTTTGCAGATCACGGGAGCCTCGCAGGCCTTAAGTCAGGCGGATATCATGAGCAAGGTGGAGGAGACGCTGAAGGGGCTGAAGAATAGCGGTTCGGGGCTGGTAAACGAATGTATCAATTTGGCCATTGAAAATCTATTGTCTACAAAAGCCGGGAGCATCGCTGAGCAGTTATATACCATGTATAGCAAAGCAAAGAATGGTACAGCGATTGAAGAAATCAATAAGCTGCTATACGGAGATGATGGACGGTCAGGCCTGATTGGTGAAGTTGCGAGCCAAATTGATAATGCGATTAGCCAAAAAGTTGAAGGATATGGTGATGCATTTAAAACATCCTTGGAACAGAAGATTACAGAGAGCGGCAATCAGGTAAAAGAGGGAATTAAGGATGAGATCAGCAGCTTTACGGCGGGGATCGCCGGGGATTCTTCCGGTTCCTCCGGCAGTACGGCGGCGGCCAGCGGCCTCACCATGAACTACAAGGAGTACGTCAAGACCTTTATCATGATCCATCTGCTGATGGGGGATGGCAGCAAGAACGCCATGCTGACCCGGACGGCCCAACTGATCCAGGCCAATGTCCAGCAGCAGAGCAGCGACTTTGACGTCACCAAGGCCTTTACCGTGGTCACGGCTACGGCGGAGGTATCCGTCCGCACCACCTTTTTCCAGGTCCCGGTGACCACCGTGCATGCAGACAACAAGACGTCCTATGAGCTGGATTTCAGCAGGATCGGCACCGGCTATCAGAAGCTCAAGTATTCCAGTGTATTAGGCTATTAAACAGGAGGAACATATGAAAAGATTTTTAGCTTTTATTTTGGCGGCCCTGATGCTGCTGACCTTGGCGGCCTGCGGCTCCAACGGGGGAAATAAGGATCCCCAGCCGGACGATCATCAGCAAACGACATTGCCTGACAATACGGATTCGGTAAAAAACAAAGTGGCAGAATTCTGCGGTTATAGTTTTACGTTTTCCGATAAGTCTGTAGGCAAGAATTCAACTTTTGGATATACTGCAACAACAGAGGATTATTCGATTTTCGTGTATTGCAGAGATGATGTGCAATTTGACACGTGGGATAACATAGCAGAAACCGCCTTTAATAGAATGAAAAGCTCGCTTGATTCAGCATATAGCTTTAATCCCGCCGAACAGATCAACAGCACCAGCACCAAGACCGAAAACGACTATGGCGAGACCATCCTGAAGGTCAGCGGTACCATGACGGGGAATCAGGCAGGAGAGGGAACGGTAGAGCGGCAGTTCATCGCATTCTATCATGTGACCGATGAAAACTACATTCGCTTCTGCGTAGGACTGCCGAAGGACGATTCCTCCGCCAGCTATGCTGCGCTGGATGCTGCCATGGACACGCTGATCGAGAATCTCAAAAAGGCGGCGTAATTAAGAAACCATGAGAGGGTGAGACTGTGAAAGACAAAGGGGAAAAGGGCTCGTTTACCGTAGAGGCCATCCTGTCGCTGTCGATCTTCATGTTTGCCTTTGTGACCATCGTTTCACTGGCCACCGTTGCAAAGATCGAGAGCACCACCCAGTATGCCATCGACCAGACGGCCAAGGAGATCTCCAAGTATACATACATCGCCAGCCGGGCCAACCTGCTGGTGCATCCCAAGGACTCCGCCGAGGCCACGGTGGACAGCATCGACGAGGCGGTGCAGTCCATGTACGACTTCTCCGACGTGCTCAGCAGCTCCACCGGCGGCAACGGCGTGACCCTGAACTCCGAGGGCCTGAGCGATATGCTCAGCGGCATGAGCGGCGATGATTTCAAATCCATCACCGCTTCGGCACAGAATGTGTACAACAGCTTTGCTCCGCTGATGAGCGACCCCAAGGGCGCCATCACGGCGCTGGCGCAGGTGGTGGCGCAGAAGGGCGGCTCCGCTCTGGTGAGCCGGGTCATCGCCCAGCCGCTGTGTAAGGCGCTCCTGCCCAAGTACATCACCCAGCAGGATGACGCTTCGGCGGTGCTGGAGAAAATGGGCGTGGTCAACGGATTGGACGGACTGGACTTCAGCCTGTCCACATTCCTGATGGACCAGCGGACCATCAATGTGGTGCTGGTGTACGAGATCGACGTGAAGGGCTTCGGCATCTTCGACCAGAAGCTGATCGTCAAGCAGACGGCCAGCACGGCGGCATGGCTGGCGGACACCGAGGGCGTGAAGCTCAGCGACGTGGCTTCGAAAACGTCGGCGTGGCAGAAGAGTGACATGGAGCGTGGCAAGGACTACGTCAGTGAGCTGCAGGGGGAGAACCCCCATCAGGGTGTAAAGAACGGCGTGGGCGTGGATCTCTATGATCAGGACAGCAACACCTTTACGGCGGTCCACTCCATGAACGTGTTTGCCGCCTCCTACTCGGATTATGTGCGCTCCGGCGACGGCACCAAGGCCAGCGACTACATCCTGAAGCGGGAGAAGATCAAGGCGGCGCTGAAGGCCTACGCCAATGCACTGAACCGTGCGGTGGACAGCATCAGCGAGAGCATCGAGATGTCGGACGGCACGGACTGCCAGACGGCGCTGGAAAAGACCATGCACCGGGAGAAGGTCCTGATTATAGTGGTGCCGGAGGAGGCGACGGAGTTTGCCTCTCTGCTGCAGGAGATCGCCAATGAGATCGAGCAGGAGACCGGTGTCAAGGTCAATATCACATACAGAGACAAGGCGTTGGGAGGTTAAGCATGGTCTGCGGCATCATCATAACGATCTATACGCTTTTGCTGCTCGTTGCCTCACTTTTGTATGTGAAGAAGCGTTACAGCATTGAAAAAGGGGCGCTGACCCGGACGGCGTTCAAGGCGCATTGGGTGCTTCTGGCCATTACCGCAGCGGTCCTGCTGCTGTTTGTGACGCTGAGTATCCAATACTCCCTGCGAAATGAGCTGCTGAAGCTTCCGGTGCTGATGCGGTGGACGACCCTTCTGTGGGGCCTGTACCTCTTGGCCTATATCGACTACCGGGAACGGCTGATCCCCAATTTCCTGATCTGCGTCCTGCTGATCGCCAGAGTGGCCTTTCTGGGCTGCAATCTGATCTCCGATCCGGAGTACTGGCGCAGCATCCTGCTCTATCCGCTGATTGGCGCCGGCATCGGCGGCGCGATCTTGGCGGTGGCGATGCTCCTCTCCCGGAAGGGTGTGGGCATGGGCGATGTGAAGCTGTTCATCACCATCGGTGCATATGTGGGCAGTATGGAGATTATTGCGACACTGTTCTATACGTTTGTGGTGTCAGCCGTTGTCGGGATCGTTTTGCTGCTGATGAAAAAGGTCAAGCTGCGGGACTCGGTCCCCATGGCACCCTTTGCGTTCGCCGGAGTGGCGATAGAATATGCGTTTATGCTGATAGGAGGATAACGGCGGATGAAGAAGGGAAATGCAAAGCTGGTACTGATCGGCCTGCTCGCATTCACGGCACTGGCGTGGCTGGGACTTCTGAAAAATCAGATCGATAGCAGCAGGGCATATAAAAAATATCTGGAGCAGGGGCAAAGGTACGAGGAGAAGGGCATCTACATCGATGCGCTGGAGAGCTACGAAAAGGCTCTGGAGCTGAATAGCGGCAGCTACGATATCACCATGAAGCTGGCGGATATGTACTATCAGGTGGGGGATTATAAGGGCTTTCTTGCGTGCTGCGACAAGGCCATTGAGCTGGCTCCCAAGGATCCGCAGGCCTATCTGAAAAAAGCAGATTATTACATGGAGAAGGCGGATTACAGCGAGGCCATGGAGGTGGTAAAGAGCGCCGCTAAGGTCAAGGACAACGAGGATATTCAGGCGCTTTCCAAGAAGCTGTCTACCACGTGCATCGAGAAGTACTCCTCCTACGAGACGGTAGGGGACTGGCACGTCCAGCCGGACCGCAACTATGTGACGGTGTCCGAGGAGGGCCGGTACGGGATGGCCGCCAAGGACGGGACCAGAAAGATCAAGTGTACCTATGAGTACCTGGGGGCCTATGACAAGGATGCCGGCGTGATCCCCTGCTGTCTGGAGGGATCGTACTACTATATCGACGTCAAGGGCAACAAGAAGCTGGTAGGCGACAATACCTATCAGTATTTGGGTTCCTTTGGCGACGGTTTGGCTCCGGCTCAGCGGGACGGCAAGTACGGCTACATCGACACGGAATTTCATGAGCAGATGTTTGAGCTTGACTACGCCGGCGCCTCTGCCAATGGTGTAGCGGCGGTGAAAAAGGGTGATAAATGGGCCCTGATAAACTGCAAGCTGAAAAACATCACGGATTTTACCTATGATGAGATCCTGGTGGACTCCTATGGCTACTGCTCCATGTTTGACCGTATTACGGTCCGTACCGGAGATAAGTACTTCTTCGTGGATCACGACGGCAAGCAGATCGGTGCCCCCTATGACGGTGCGGCAATGGTCGCAGCCAACGACGGCTATGCGGCGGTGAAGGTGGGCTCGCAATGGGGCTTTGCGGATGCCAAGGGCGAGTTGGTCATCCAGCCGCAATATGAAAACGCCAGATCCTTCTCGCTGGGTTTAGCCCCGGTAGAGAAAAATGATCGGTGGGGCTATATCAACACCGACGGTGAGCTGGTGGTAGAGGAGAAGTATTTTGACGCAGGCGTTTTCTCCCCGGACGGAGCAGCCTGCGTGAAGAGCGTTGCCGCATGGAGCTTTCTGGTCCTGTGCGAATACGACAGTTGAGGTGGATCATCATGGATTTTTCTTACGAAAATCAAGGGGCAAATACCTATCTTGTCTATGAGATAAAAGAGGGGGACTCCATCGACACGTTGAGCCTGGGGATGCTCACCAATAACAGCATACCGGGACTCACCAGAGCTCTGTTTACGCAGATGGATGAGAAGAGGTATATTAAGTACAATGTTTCCTCCAAGGTGTCCATGCAGCAGTTTTTCGGCGGCGTTGTGAACCGTAAACGGCTGCTGGGCGTTTTCAGCGGGATCACGGAGGGCTTTCTGTCGGCGGAGGATTATATGATCGACACGTCCAGCATCGTGCTGGACCCGGAGTACATCTTTGCAGATGTCACGACCTGTGCCGCTGCACTGATCTGCCTGCCCATCGCCAGTGCGGAGGGGACAGAACCGGACTTGGGTGCCTTCTTCAAAAGTGTCGTGGTCAATGCGCAGACGGACCCCACGGAGGACTCGGACCATGTGGCGAAGATCCTGAACTTCCTGAACAGCGCGTCGGTATTCTCTCTGCCGGGCTTCAAAAAGCTGCTGGATGATTTGCGCAATGAGCCTTCGGCGCCCACAGTGACGGTGGAGGTGAAGAAGATACCCAATGGGCAGCCCTCTGTAGGTGCGCCTGCGGTCCCTCCTGTACAAAAGACTGCTCCCGTCCATGTACCGCCCGCACAGCCGATCATCACACCGGCCGTACCGCCCGCTGTACCTCAGCCGCCGCAGCAGCAGACGCAGGAGTCCCCGAAGGAGGAAATGTCGCTGCTGCACCTGCTGACCCATTACAGTAAGGAGAATAAGGCCCTGTACGATCAGCAGAAGGCGGCGCAGAAGGGTAAGCCCAAGCAGGCGGCCTCTAAACCAAGCAAGCCCGCAAAGACCGAAAGGCCCACCAATCAGTCGGCAAAAAGCCAGAGCTTTGCGGTTCCGGGTGTGGAGCAAAGGGGCAGCGCACCGAGCTTTGCGATCCCCGGACAGTCGGCCCCGGTCGTGCAGCCGGTGATACAGACACCTCCGCAGCCCAAGCCACAGATACCTGTGACCCCGGTCGTGCAGCAGCCTGTTGCAGTCCAGCCGGTGCAGATACCGGTCCAGCCGCCGGTTCAGACGATCCCGATGGTGCAGACCGGTGAAAAAATGGATTTCGGCAATACAACGATCCTCAACGGCGGCGGCCGGGTCGGGGAGACCACGGTGCTCAACAATGCCTCTCAGCAGTCCCGGCGCATTGCACCATACCTGATCCGCAGCAGAAACCACGAGGAGATCGCCGTCAATAAGCCCCAGTTCCGCATCGGGAAGGAGCGGAGCTATGTGGATTACTTCATTGGGGACAATCCGGCCATCAGCAGAAGCCACTCCACCATCATCACCCGTGAGAATACATACTTCATCGTGGATACCAATTCCACCAATCACACCTACGTGGACGGCAAAATGATCCAGCCCAACACGGAGGTGCCAATCCAGCAGGGAACCAAGATCCGTCTCGGCAACGAGGATTTTGAATTTAAGCTTCGCTGAGATGCGCTATTTTTGCCAAGAGAGGATGTATAGCAATGAATTTCATCATCTCCACAGCCACAGATATCGGGACCACCAAGGCTACCAATCAGGATAGCTTTAACGCCCGTGTGGTGACGACGCCGCTGGGCCGGATGGCCTTTGCCGTGGTCTGCGACGGAATGGGTGGTCTGGACAAGGGCGAGGTAGCCAGTGCATCCGTGGTCAATGCATTCTGCAAGTGGGCGGAGCAGCGGCTTCCCGATCTGTGCGAAAGCGGCTTGACCGATTCGGCCGTCCGGGCGGACTGGGTGGGCATCGCCACCGAGTACAACGAGAAGATCAAGCTGTACGGAAAGCGGTGCGGCCTTGCCAGTGGCCTTGGCACCACGGTGACGGCACTGCTCCTGACGGAGCAGCGGTACTATATCATCAACGTCGGTGATACCCGTGCCTACGAGATAGGCGACCATGTGGTCCTTTTGACCAAAGACCAGACCGTGGTGGCCAGAGAGGTGGAGTTGGGGAACTTGACGCAGGTCGAGGCGGAGACCGATCCTCGGCGCAGTGTGCTGCTGCAATGCGTGGGTGCATCCGACGAGGTCTATCCGGATATGTTTTTTGGCGATACGGCGCTGAATGCCACCTATATGCTGTGCAGCGACGGATTCCGCCACGAGATCACGGAGGGGGAGATATATGCCTATCTGAACCCGACGGTGATGACCGATGCCGATGGGATGCAGCGCAATATGGAGGCGCTGATCGAGCTGAACAAGCAGCGCCGGGAGCGTGACAACATTTCGGTGGTGACCATCAGAACATTTTGAAATATGGAGGGAACGGGATGCTGGAGATAGGATCCCTCGTTGACGGAAAATATAAGATCCTCAACAAGGTCGGACAAGGCGGCATGAGTGTCGTATATATGGCCATCAATGAGAAGGCGAACAAGACCTGGGCAGTGAAGGAGGTCCGCAAGGACGGTGTACTGAATTTTGAATCCGTGAAGCAGGGCCTGGTGGCGGAGACGAATATCCTCAAGAAGCTGAGCCACCCGAATCTGCCGAGTATCATCGACGTGATCGATACGGAGGATTCGTTCATCATCATCATGGACTACGTGCAGGGCAATTCCCTGAACAAGGCACTGGAGGAGTACGGCGCCCAGCCGCAGGAGTACGTCATTGAGTGGGCCAAGCAGTTGTGCGATGTGTTGGGGTACCTCCACTCCCGGCAGCCGCCCATCATTTACCGGGACATGAAGCCCGCTAATATCATGCTCAAGCCGGATGGCAACGTGACCCTCATCGACTTCGGCACGGCCAGAGAGTTCAAGGAGAAGAATCTTGCGGATACCACCTGTCTCGGCACTGTGGGCTATGCGGCCCCGGAGCAGTTCGGTGGCATGGGTCAGACGGATGCCCGCACGGATATCTACTGTCTGGGTGCTACGCTGTACCATTTGGTCACCGGCTGCAACCCCAGCGAACCGCCCTATGAGATGAAGCCCATCCGGGAGATCAACCCCAGTCTCTCCGGCGGTCTGGAGCGCATCATCCTGAAGTGTACCCAGCGCAATCCGGAGGACCGCTACCAGTCAGCGGCGGAGCTGATGTATGCGCTGGACCACTACAAGGAGATCGACGAGGACTACAAGAAGAAGCAGAAGCGCAAGCTGGCAAAATTCATTGTCCCGACGGCCCTTGCAGTGGTATTCGCCGTGGCGGGCTTTGCACTGAGCCATGTGGCGGCCCAACAGGCCACGGATACCTATCGGGATATCCTGTATGAGGCGTCCAAGACGGCGGATTACGGGGAGAAGGTGGCACTCTATGGCGAGGCCATCGCCGTTCCCGATAAGGCCGGGGAAAAGGATGCCTATCTGGCGCTGATCCAGACCTACAAGGATAACGACTCCCGGTTCTCCGTGGAGGAGGCCAATCAGCTGACCAAGTACATCAAGAGCAACAAAGCGGCGCTGCAGGCGGATCCCGCCAACTATACGGAGATCTGCTTCGAGACCGGAAAGCTCTACTGGTATTATTACGATTACGGCGACGGGACTGACAATCAGGTCACACGGGCCAAGAGCGCCGTGGAGTGGTTCCAGGACGTGCTGGACAACGCCCCGGAGGGCTATGCAAACCTGAATATGGCGAGGGTCTATGTGAACATCGGCTCGTTCTACCGGGATATCACCACTGATATCACCGAGGCCAGCGATAAGGGAAAGTATAAGCCCTTCTTTGACAACATTCGTGAGCTGCTGGATACGGTGGCTGCCGATGAAAATGAGAGCGAGATCGTGCGGTTGGAGCTGCTGGAACTCTCCCGCAGTGCGCTCCAGCAGTATGCCACCAAGTTTAAGGGCGACGGCATCAGCCAGGCGGATATGATGCAGATGTACGATCAGGTGGAGCGAACGGTGACAGGCATCTCTGCCACTGCCGACACCACGGAGCATAAGAAGGAGGCCACCGTTTCGCTGCTGGCGGATACGAAAAAGGCCATTGAGACGGCATATGCCACGAAGGGAGGGAAGCAGGCATGACGGTTGAAACGCTGCAAATGCTCTCGACGGTGGCCTATGTGTTGGCGGGTGTTTTCCTACTGGCGGCCATTGCGATTTTCTTCCTGCTGGATATCCGCAGCGTCATCGGTGACGTAACAGGAGCTACGGCCCGCAAGGCCATCCGGGATATCCGGGCCCAGAACGAGGCCAGCGGCAATAAGGCATATAAGCCCAGCCCCGTAAATGCTGCCCGTGGCAAGCTCACGGCGAAGATATCGCCCTCCGGCAGACTGGAGCCGCAAATGGCGGGAATGGGCGGCTCTCCGGGTACGGAGAAGCTCTCCACCATGGAGCTGACAGCGGCGGCAGAGGCTACCACCGTGCTCACCGAGACTGCGGCGGAGACGACGGTTCTGCAGCAGCCGGAGGAGGTGGGCGCCACAACGGTCCTGTCGGAAGCGGAGCGAGAGTCTGCCGCCCCGAAGCCGGAGGAGAAGCGCACATTCCACACGGATGTGGAGATGGGCTTTAGCGCCAGCTCTGAGATCATCGAGTAGTTTTTATCATCCGTCTAGCGGATGACAAAATAAGACACCAAGAAACACCTCAACAGTAAGGAGCAGTGAGAGATGAACGAAGTTAGAATGAAAAAACGCATTCTGTCTGCCGTCCTTGCCTTCCTCATGGCCGTCAGTCTTGTGCCGGTCTCTGCGTTTGCAAGCACGGCGACCCATGCGGATGCCTTTACCGTCTGCGTGACAGGCGGCGACGAGGATGCCAAGCTGGACGGCGCATCGGTGGATTATACCATCGAGGTGGATGGCACGGGAGGTGCCAAGAACACCGTGACCACTACCGACGGCGAGGCGGTCATTCAGGAGATGGCCGACTATGCACAGGACATCGCAGACGGCAAGGCGGTCACATTGGCCTATACCGTATCGGCGGAGGGCTATGACACCGTTTCCGACCGTGCCGCTGTCACGGATGTGACCGGCAATGTGGATGTGAAGCTGACGGTCAAGACCCCTGATACCGTGAATGTGACGGTCACCAAGACCGGCAACGGATTAGTCCGGATCAACGATCAGGAGACGGAGACGTCCACCGTGGAGAAGGGCGGCGATGTGAAGCTGGAGCTGATCCCGGCCAAGGGCGCCTATATTCAGGAGCTTACGGTGAAGGGTGAGCCCCGGACAGTGAAGAAGGGCGAGACGTTTCAGGAGACGCTGACCGCCGACGAGGATATCACCGTCAGCGTGACCTTCGCACAGGAGTACACCGTCACTGTCACCGCTGACAAGGGCGGCAAGGTGCTGCTGGACGGCGAAGCGGTCACGGAAAAGACCTACAAAGAGGGGACTGAGGTCGAGCTGTCTGTTGCGGCGGACGATGACTATCAGATCGAATCCATCGCCATCGACGGTACGCAGGAGGATATTGCAGATGCTGCCAGCTTTACAAAGAAGCTGACGGTGGATAAGGACACGACGGTCGCCGTGAAGTTCATAAGAGTGTACACCGTTACCGTCACCTACGACAGCCAGCACGGAACGGTGGAAACCGATCCCGCAGCGCAGGGCGGCGAGGTGGAAGCAGTCCTCGTGAAGCAGGGCAGCACCCTGACGATAAAGGCCACTCCCAAGGAAAACTACCGTGTCAGCGAGGTGGAGATCGACGGCAAAGCGGAAAGCTTTGATGACAATCGATATGTAAAGGATACTCCCTTCACACGGGATATCAAGAACATTACTGCGCCCCACACCATCAAGATCACCTTTGCTCCCACGCTGCAGACCATCACGGTGATCTCCGGCGAGCATGGCACGGTGAAGGTGGAGGGTCCGGGGAAGGTGAACTATAACCACAGCGTCGACCTCACCATCACGCCGAAGGACGGCTATATCATCGACACCATCACGGTAGACGAAGCCGATGTGAAGGCCAACGTGAAAAGAGCGACAGAGAAGTCGTATAAGTTGTCTCTGACGGAAGTCCAACGGGATACGAAGGTGACCGTCACCTTTACGGAGTGCCCCCAGATCGACACCGAGCACCTCACTGCGCTGGATGGCATCACTTGGAACTCCCGCGATGCCATCCGCCGGGATGGCGCCACCTTCGTCTTTGCAAACGATGCAAAGGTCCAGTTTTCTGCTGCCGCCGATGAGACTGGCAGCGAGACCGGGATCAAGGGCATCCAGCTGATTTTTGCCGACGGAACGACCTCCGGCGGCTACGATGCGAAGACCGCCTCCTTTACGCAGCCGGCGGCCATTCAGGAAACCAAGACCATTCAGGCCATCCGGGTGTTCTACGGCGAGACGGAGATCCGTGTGGCACAGCTGGCAGACAAGAAGCTGGAGGGCCTGAAGATCGTCGTGGATACGACGGACCCCACGCTGGAACTTGCGCCCGAAAAGGCCCATGCCAATGACTACTACAACAAGGACTTCACCGTCAAGGTGAATGGCATCAACGACCCGGACGACTACTCCGGCATCCAGTCCGTGGAGTATTGGGTAGTAAAGGATCGCACCGAGACGGAGCAGGGGACCGAGACCCAGCGGGAGATGCTCTATACCTACACGGAGGGCGGCGATATCCTGCAGGAGCTGAAGGAGCTCTCCTTCACCGTGGATGCCGGGAAGAACAACAGCGACAATGTTGTGATCTATGTGCAGGTCACTGACCGGGCCGGCAATGTGTCCAAGCCGACGGAGGTGCCGGTGAAGATCAACTCTACGTCTCCTACCATCGAGATCGAGTTCGGAAAGGAAAAACCTGTCAAGGAAAAACCTGTCAATGTGGTGAAGGAGAACGGCACTGAGCGGGGCTACTACGATGCTGCCCGCACCGCCACTGTGACCATCACCGACAGAGCCAGCACACTGGATCTCGATGCGGTCAAGTTCGATATCAAGGCCAAGAATGCGGCGGGCAACGACGTGAGCGACCCGGTCACGATCAGCGATTGGGGGAAGGATGTTCCGGGTAAAGTTTCCTGTGACGTGACCTTCTCTGGGGATGCCAATTACATCTGGTCCATCTCCTACACCAACAGGGCCGGCCTGTCCGCCCTTGCTGACAAGGACCAGACGAAGATGACCTACGGCGAGACCCCCTACTGCTTCACCGTGGATAAGAATGCCCCCACCGGCACCATCACCGCCAACACCTATGTGGTGGGAGTAAAGGACCCCACTTCTTCCCCTGCATGGGAAGCGCTCATCGACAGCGAGCACCTGGCCTTTGGCGTTTGGGCCAATGATAAGATCGTCATTACCCATAACGAAGGGGACGAGACCTCGCCCATCAAGAGCAAGGAATACTTTGTCCAGAAATTCGGGACTGATGACACCAAGAAGGCACCGCTGACAGTCGATGAGTTGGATAAGCTGGCGCAGCAGAAGTGGACCGATATAGGCAAAACCACGGAATTTACACCCAACCAGCAGCTTGTGGTCTATCTGAAGATCACGGACATGGCCGGCAATGTCACCTACCTCAGCACCAACGGTCTGGTGGTGGACAACGAGAGACCTCACGAGGAGTTTACGGCCCCGGAAATCGTAAGGGTGTCCGGCCTGACCAACAACAAGATTTATAACGGCGATGTGTCGGTGGTGGTGTCGGCAAACGATCCCGCGGAAAACGGCGTGTATTCCGGCCTGAAGCAGGTGACCTATACGGTCTATAACATGGGAACTCAGACCCAGCATGACACACTCTATAGCTGGAAGGGCAACACTCCCCCCTGCCAGTCCAAGGAGAACATGGGCTTTACTGTGGATGCAAAGAAGAACAACAGCAACGATGTCCGCATCCTGCTGACCGCCGAGGACAACGCAGGCAATGTCACGTCCATGGAGTATTCCATCAAGATCGATATCACAAAGCCTATCATTAATATCAAATATGACAATAATGCGGCGGACAGCGGCACCTTCTTCCGGGAGAGCCGCCGGGCCATCGTCACGGTGACAGAGCGCAACCTCGACACTGCGGCCGTTCAGGTCAGCATCAAGAACACCGACGGCACGATCCCCACCATTTCCAAGTGGAGCAAGACCGACGGCAACGGCAACATGGATAACACCCAGTGGGAGGCCACCATCGAATACACCGCCGAGGGGGACTACACCTTTGCCATCGCCTGCACCGATCAGGCCGACAATCCCAACGAGCCGGTGCACTATGCCGACGGGACCGTCGCCCCGACGGCCTTCACCATCGATAAGACCCACCCCACCATCAGCGTCACCTATGACAACAACTCCGCCCTGAACGGAAACTACTACAACGCAAACCGCACGGCCACCGTTGTTGTCACGGAGCACAATTTCGACGCCAGCCGGGTGAACATCACCCTCCGGGCCACCGATGACGGCGCAGATATTGCGCTGCCCACGGTCAGCGGCTGGACCTCCAGCGGCGACCGCCATACGGCCACCATCGCCTATCAGCGTGACGGCCTGTACACCTTCGACATCGACGTGACGGATAAGGCGGGCAACACCTCCGTCGACTTCACGGAGCAGACCTTCTACGTGGATACCACGGCTCCCACGCTGGAGATCACCGGCGTAGCCGACCGCTCTGCCAACAACGGCGACATCATCCCGGTAGTGTCCTATTCCGATACCAACTACGATGATGCACAGGTGAACATCACCCTCACCGGCGCCATGCGCAAGGGCGTTGCGCTGGACGGCTCCTATGCCGACCAGCACAACGGCAAGGTCTTTACCTTCAAGAATTTCGCCAAGGAGAAGGAAGTAGACGATATCTACACGCTGGCGGCCACCCTGACGGATAAGGCGGGCAACACCACGGAAAAGACCATTTTGTTCTCCGTCAACCGCTTCGGCTCCACCTATGCCCTCAGCGCCGCCACGGAGCAGCTCAACGGCTCCTACGTCCAGACGCCGCAGGATGTGGTGGTGACGGAGACCAACCCCGATGCCCTCCAGAACATCCGCATCACGCTCTTCAAGAACAATCAGACCATCATCCTGCAGGAGGGTACGGACTACCGCATCGAGGTGCGGGGCGGCAATGGTCAGTGGTATGAGTACATCTACACCGTGCTGGCCAAGAACTTTGCCGATGACGGCGTCTATCGCCTGACCTTCTACTCCGAGGATGCTGCGGGCAACATAGCGGAAAATACGCTGGACACCAAGAAGCAGGAGATCGGCTTCGGCGTGGATAAGACCAAGCCCAACATGGTTGTGACCAATCTGGAGAGCGATACCACCTATCCTCTGGAGAACCTCACGGTGAGCCTGTCCGCCGGAGATAACCTGCTGCTTCAGTCCGTGGTGGTGTATCTGGACGATTACAGCAAGGCCTACAAGACGTGGACAGCAGAGGAGGTCGCCGCCATCGTGGCGAACCAGGGCGAGTTCACCTTCGATATTCCGGGCGATTCCACCGGAGCGCATCAGGTGAAGATCGTCTGCACCGACGCCGCCGGCAACGAGCAGACGGAGGAGATCACCAACTTCTACGTCACCACGAATCTGTTCGTGCGCTACTACAACAATAAGCCGCTGTTCTTCGGCTCCATCGCCGCTGTGGTAGTGATCGCCGGTGTGGTGATCGCTCTGGCCGCCGGCAAGAAAAAGAAGAACGACAAAGAGAAGTAAGACCTGACCCGGCATAAGCCGGCATCAAAGCCTCCGGCCCCGGCCGGAGGCTTTGATGGTCTCGGATGATAAGGAGGAAGGAAAATGCCAGAGAATTTGATCGAGCAATTTGAGGACACGCTGCACCGCTGCGAAAGCGAAGCACTGCGGGACGCTACCCGTCAGGCCATGGAGGGAACCAAGGTCTACCGTGAGGATTTCAGGGCCCAACAGCCGCTCATGCCCCGGTATGAGCGGCGCATCACGGTGGAGAATACCACCACCTTTGCGGCGGCTGCCCGCTTCGGGAATCAATACGGCGTGGCTGTGCTGAACTTTGCCAATCCGGAGGTCCCCGGCGGTGGCGTGAAAAACGGTGCCACGGCGCAGGAGGAGTGCCTCTGCCGCTGCAGCAATCTCTATCCGTGTCTGGCCAATACACCCGGCGTATATGACGACTTCTATCAGTATCACTATGAGCACGGCCGGTATCTCTACTCCGACCGCCTGATCTACACCAAGGGTGTGACCGTATTCAAAAACGAGGATCTGAGCCTGAAGGAGCGGAACCAGTGGTTTCGTGTGGATGTGATCACCTGCGCTGCGCCCATCCTATTCATGCTGCCGCATACGAATTCCGCCGTGTTGGGGGATCTGTTCCGTTCCCGTATCCGCAACATCTTCAATGCCGCCATAGATAACGACATTCGGGTGCTGATCTTAGGTGCCTTCGGCTGCGGAGCTTTTAAGAATCCGCCGGAGATCGTGGCGCAGGCCTTTCGGGATGTTCTGCTGGAGGAGCACTACGATACCTGCTTCACAGATATCGTCTTTGCCATCAAAAGCAGCAACGGCAACGATCCCTTTAAGCCGTGTCCGAACCTGATGGCCTTCCAGCTCGCCTTTGACGGTCTCTCTACCGAGGCTGCCAAGCTCCGCTTTTCCGGCCCCATGTGGCTGGTGGACGATGCGCCTACCCCGGAGAAAATACGGCAGGAGGAGCTTTCCCAGTGGAAAACGACAAACCTCTATCGAGGCAAACAATTTTCCGTCTTGGGAGACTCTGTCAGCACACTGGAAAGCTATAATCCGCCGGATCACAGCGTCTTCTACAAAGGCGACGTCTGCAGCCGGACGGGGGTCTATACCATGGCGGATACATGGTGGGGGCAGGTCATCGACTTCTTCGGCGGTGAACTGCTGGTCAATGACTCCTGGTCCGGCAGTCGGGTGACAAAGCTGCCGGGGCAGCATGAGCTGTTCCCCTCCGGGTGCAGCGACCAGCGGACCAGCCATCTGCATATGCGGGGTGTCCGGCCGGATGTGATTTTGGTTTATCTCGGCACCAATGACTGGGCGAACGCCGTCCGGCCCATGGAGGACGGCGGAGTGACCGACGAGTGGTATTCCGTGTTCGAGACGGCCTACCGGCGGATGCTGCAAAAGCTGCGGGCCAATTATCCGGATGCCGAGCTCTGGTGCTGCACACTCTGCTCCACTTATATGAGTACCGATCCGGCCTTTGCGTTTCCGGAGAGCGTAGGCGGTATCTCCATCGAGGTATATAACGATATCATCCGCCGCACGGCAGTGCTGGAGGGCGGCAGGCTCATCGATCTGTATGCCTATCACCTGCCCTATGATGCCATCGACGGCTCCCACCCCACAAGGACCGGCATGGAGCGGCTGTCTATGATAGTGATTCGTGAGGCCATAGAAGAAAAAGCTTCAAAACTTCTCGACTGTATCAGTGGGAAACATGAATTTATCACTAGAGCAGATCCCCAAGGCGGCGAGGTGATGGTGTGTGCAAAATGCGGAAAAATGATACCGGAAAAAGAACAGGTTGTTCCTGGCAGACATAGCTGCACACAGGGGGAGGAGGCGGAGTATGGAACCACACAAGAACTGTTTCCGCCGCTCCTCGAGCTCAGAGTTTGGGGTGATGGAAATACCATTGCGCTGACGGGAAGAGGCAAGGGCGCATTTGAAGAGGAATGTGCCACGGTTGGCCGAGATCCCCTGCGAGATTTGAATTTTGATGTGCGTGAAAATTGTAAGTACATAGCGATAAGTCGGTTCCACGCTAAATTTATCTATAAAAACCATATGTGGTATATCTGCGATATGAACTCGAAGAACGGGACTACACTCCAGAGACGTAAACTTGAGCCGTGGAGGGAGTATCTGCTTTCTGCAAGGGATACGATTGAATTTGCAAGGACAGTATCTGTGGAATTCTTTCCAAGTCGCCTTAAATATGCACGATTTCGTATGCCGTTTGCTTTTTCTTATAATAAATATGAAGAGATTGCAGAGCAAAAGAAAGCAGAAAAAATGAAAGCGAGCACAAACAATTTACGGGAAATCAGCCATGAAGCGATGCATAGTGCGCAGAACGTGATTCCGCAGGATACTGCGGAGGAGTACACGGGCTATGATATAGGGGGAATGGTAGATGGGAAATACAAGGTGTGCCGTAGATTGGAAAAAAATGGGTGCTGTGGGACATATGTAGTTCGGGATATAAACAGTAAAGCATATATAATGGAGGGATGTAAAAAGGAGAGTGAAGAGTACCACTCTGTCATCCGTGAGCTGCTCCTGAAGGAAGCTGACCTCCTCCGGCAGCTGGATCACCCGGCCATTCCAAAGCTGGTAGAGGTTCTGGAGGATGAGGAGACTCTCTGCGTGGTCCGGGAATATTTTGATGGCGAGACACTTGAGAGCGTCATGGCCAGAGAAGGGACTCAGGATCTGATCCAGGTGGTGGATTGGGCATGGCAGCTATGCGATGTGCTGCGCTATCTACATGAGAGAAATTATGTCTACCGTGACATGAAGCCGGGAAATATCCTGCTGCGGCCCGATGGTCGTCTTGCACTGATCGATTTCGGCACGATGCGTGTCTATAAACCCGGCAAAGCGGGGGATACCGTCTGTCTGGGTACACGGGGCTATGCCGCCACGGAGCAGTTCGGCGGTATGGGACAGACCGATGCCCGGACAGATATCTACGGTCTGGGGGCCACGCTCTATTATTTGGCGACCGGCTGTAACCCCGGCGTGCCGCCCTATGAGATAGGCTGCATCCATGCAATGTATATCGACGGCTTCCCGCATCAGTTGGGTGACTTGATCCAAAAGTGTGTGCAGCCCGACCCGGTGAGGCGCTTCCAATCCTGCCGGGAACTGATGGAGGCACTGGAGGATGCCTCCTTCGACGTTACCACCAATCAGGAGAAGTTGGCTCAGTGGAAGCGGATCCTGCGCCGGGAGGAGCAGAGCTGAAGCTCCCACTCCCTGTAAAGTAAATCCATGTTCCTTAGCCCCCTCCGGCCCCGGCCGGAGGGGGCCTTTTTTCCCGTCACTCCCGCCGATTCGTGAAAATGTCAGACACGCCCCTACGTTTTTATTGCAATTCTCCGAAAATAATTATATAATGTGAAATACCTATTGGTATGCGAATGGGAAAGGTCTGCAATATGGAAAAGATCCTGTCTGTATTGGAAAATATCAAAGGATACCTGCCTCTGATCCGTCTGGCGGACCTGCTGGACGTGGCCATCGTGGCGTATCTGGTATATAAGCTGCTGTCGCTGGTGAAGAGTACACGGGCCGCCAACATACTGAAGGGTGTGGCCATCTTTCTGGCGGCGCTGTGGCTGTCCTCGAAGCTGAACCTGCGGGTGGTGAATTACATCCTCAGCCACATGGTGGAGTGGGGCGTGCTGGCACTGATCATCGTGTTCCAGCCGGAGATCCGCCGGATTTTGGAGCAGCTGGGCAGCAAGAACATCCGCCTGCTGCGGACGCTGGCGCCGGAGAAGGAGCTGCCGGAGCTGGAACGGGCCATCGACCAGACGGTGCTGGCCTGCACGGAGATGTCCCGCACCCGCACGGGCGTGCTCATCGTGTTCGAGCGGAAGATCTTGCTGGACGACGTGGTGCGCTCCGGTACCACGCTGGATGCCTCCGTCTCCAGCGAGCTGCTGAAGAACATCTTTTTCGTCAAGGCGCCCATGCACGACGGCGCCGTCATCATCCGCAACGGGCGGATCCTGGGGGCGGGCTGTATGCTGCCCCTGTCTAAGAATGTGAACCTCAGTCGGGAATTGGGGATGCGTCACCGGGCGGGCATCGGCATGAGCGAGAATTCCGATGCCGTGGTGGTCATCGTCTCGGAGGAGACGGGCTCCATCTCTGTGGCCATCGGTGGGATGCTGAAGCGCCATCTGCAGGCGGAGACCCTGTCCCAGCTGCTGCACAACGAGCTGATGCCCCAGCAGGAGGAACCGGATAGGACCCGCTTCCCGCTGCGGGAACTGCTTCGGACCCGGAGAAAGGGGGAGCAGAACGATGAAGAAGAATGATGCCAGCCGTAAGGCGCTGCGGATCATCGGTTCCATCCTGGTGGCGATCGCTCTGTGGATCTATGTGGATACCGTCACCTCGCCGGAGGTGACGCTGAAGGTGAAAGATGTGCCGGTGGAATTCTCCGGCGAGGATACCACACTGGCAGATCGTGGCCTGATGCTGCTGTCGGGCTATGATACCACCGTGGATCTGGTCATCAAGGGTCCCCGGAACGAGCTGCGTAAGCTGGACCGCAGCAAGATCCGGATCGTGGCCAATACCAGCAATATCAAGGAGGCCGGCAGCCAGACCCTGACCTACGAGGTGGTGTTCCCGGACAACATCCGCAGAGGGAAGCTGACGGTGGATTCTGCCAGCATTTACAGCATCACCGTCACCGTGGGCGAGTTGGACAGCAAGGAAGTACCCATTCAGTGCGAAATTGTGGGCAGCGTGGCTGACGGCTACATGGCCGGGGAGCTGACGCTGGATCCGGAGGTGCTGCTGCTGCGCGGCCAGCGGGACGACCTGCTGAATGTCAGCTACGCCAAGGTGCGGCTGGATATCACCGGAGCTGACAAGACGGTGGTGCAGGCGCTGGAATTTGAGCTGTACGACCACAACGATGTGAAGATCGAGAACAGCGCCATCCGCAGCAGTGAAAAGCTCATCGGCGCCACCATGCCGGTGTCGACGGTGAAGGAGGTGCCTCTGCGGGTGAACTTTGTGGAGGCCGTGGGGGCCACCATGGAGACGGTGGACTACACCATCTCTCCCGCCACGGTGAAGCTGGTGGGCGAGAAGGCCCGGCTGGATGAGATCGACAGCATCGTGCTGGATACCCTGTACGTGCAGGATCTGGAGGATTCCCAGAGCCTGACCTATACCATCCCCGTGCCGGAGGATGTGACCATTGCCGACGGCGTGGACACCGCCACCGTGACGGTGGTGGTCCGTGGCGTCACGGAGCGGACGCTGACCGTTTCCCGGTTCACCTTTGAGAATGTGCCGGAGGGCATGACCGCCACGGCAGAGACGGAGTCGCTGAACGTGCGGCTGCGGGGCCTGACAGCGGAGGTGAACGCCCTGACGGCGGAGAACGTCCACATCGTGGCAGACCTGTCCGGACTCACCGGCGCAGGGGTCCATACGGTGCCGGTGACCATCCGCATCGAGGGCTACGAGAATATCGGCATCAAGGGCTCGTATCAGATGGTGGTGGATCTGAAGGTGACTTCGGACACCCCGACAGAGCCCTAAACATAGCAAAGAGGTGTATAAGCTGCCATGACACAGATCGCAACGGTTGAAAAGATATTGCCCGGCGGCTTCGTGGAGATATCCGTCCCCCGAAAGTCTGCCTGCGGCCACGACTGTGAGGAATGCGCCGGCTGCGGCATGACCGGCGCCGCCATCCACGCACGGGCCAAGGACCCTGTGGGGGTCCGGCCGGGGCAGAAGGTGGTGGTGGAGAGCGCCACCCGGAAGATATTGGGTGTAGTGGCGCTGGTATATCTGCTGCCGGTGGTGGGCTTCCTGCTGGGCTACTTCCTGTCGGAGGGACTGGCGGAGGGCGTCCGCTACGCCATCGCCATCGGCGCAGCGGCGCTGGCCTTCCTGCCCAGCGTGGCCTATGACCGCCACGCCAAAAAGACGGAGGCCCTGACCTACACGGTGGTGCGGGAGTTCTGATGTTCGGCTATGTGCGTCCTGCGGCGGATCGGCTGACTCAGGAGCAGACAGACCTGTTCCGCAGCGCCTACTGCGGCCTGTGCCGCACGCTGGGACGGCGGTACGGCCTGCCGGCCCGGATGATCTTGAACTACGATCTGGCCTTTCTGGCCATCCTGCTGGACGGCGGCAGCGGCTTTTCCTGCGCTCGCCATCGCTGCCCGGTGCATCCCATCCGGGGCTGCCCCTGCGGGGAGGAAAACCCGGCGCTGGATGCGGCGGCGGACCTCAGCGTCATCCTGACCTGGTGGCAGCTGCGTGACGGCGTGACGGATCACGGCTTCTTCGGGGGCCTGAAATACCGGCTGGCCGCCCTGCTTGTCCGCCGCAGCTACCGCAAGGCCGCCCGCCTGCGGCCGGATTTTGACCGGCTGGTGCAGGGCTGTCTGGGAGAACTGGCGGAGCTGGAGCGGGAGAATTGTCCCTCCATTGACCGCCCGGCGGATACCTTCGCCCGGCTGCTGGCCGGTGCGGCAGAGGAGGAGCCGGATTCTGTCCGGCGGCGGGTGCTGGCGCAGCTGCTGTACCATCTGGGCCGCTGGATATACCTGACGGACGCAGCGGACGATCTGGCCAAGGACCAGCGCAGCGGCAGCTACAATCCGCTGCCCCTGCGATTTTCGGTGCAGGAGGGCAAGCTGACGGAGGAGAGCCGTCAGGAGCTGGCCCAGACCATGGATCGGTCCGTGGAGCGGATGGCGGCGGCCTTTGAGCTGTTGGAGTGCGGCGTATGGCAGCCGGTCATTGAAAGTGTGGTATATGCGGGGCTGTATCAGGTGGGAAACGCCGTTTTGAACGGCACCTTCCATCAGCGGCCCCGGAGAGAGAAATACCCTGAACGAAAGGCAGGACACGGCGATGCGTGATCCCTATCAGGTGCTGGGTGTCCCCAGCACCGCCACAGACGAGGAAGTCAAAAAAGCCTATCGGAATCTGGCCAAAAAGTACCATCCCGATAACTATCACGACGATCCCCTGGCCGATCTGGCACAGGAGAAGATGAAGGAGATCAACGAGGCCTACGAGGAGATCCAGAACCAGCGCAAGCGCGGCGCCTCCGGCAATGGCTACGGAGCCTACGGCGGCAGCTATGGCGGCTCCTACGGCGGCTACGGCGGCAACGGCTACGGCGGCAGCTATGATCCCGCCATCCAGCGCATCCGTCTGGCCATACGTCAGGGGGACCTGAATCTGGCGGAGGAGCTGCTCAACGCCCGCAGCGACCACAACGCCGAGTGGAACTTCCTGAAGGGAGCCGTCTGCTTCAAGCGGGGCTGGCTGGACGAGGCCAAGCGCTATTATGAGACGGCGGTGCAGATGGACCCCGGCAACCCGGAGTACCGGCAGGCGCTGGCCATGGCGGAGGGCCGCTCCGCCGGCTACCGCCCCGCCGGATACAGCCGTGTCACCACCGACGGCTGCGACGATCCCTGCACCCGCCTGTGCGGTACCATGCTGTGCTGCAATCTGCTGGGCGGCGGTGGCTATTTCTGTTGTATATAAACGGGGACCCCATCCCCTTTGAAGGAGGATAAAGCTGTGGTCAAGAGCATGACCGGCTATGGCCGGGCGCGAGAAACCAGAAACAAGCGGGATATCACCGTGGAGGTGCGTTCCGTCAACAACCGGTATCTGGACTGTACTGTGAAGCTGCCCAGAGCCTATGTATTCGCTGAGGATGCCATCAAGGGCCGTGTCCAGAAGGCGGTGTCACGGGGCAAGGTGGACGTGTTCGTCACCATCGACTCCTCCGCTGCGGACGTGTCCGTGGTGAAGGTGAACGAGCCGCTGGCCCGCAGCTACTATGAGGCGCTGCTGCAGCTGAAGGAGACCTTCGGCCTGTCGGGAGAGGTCACTCCGGTGGAGCTGTCCCGCTGCCCGGACGTCCTCTCCGTCACCAAGGCGGAGGAGGATCTGGAGATGCTGGCCGAGGACATCTGTCAGGTGACGGATGCGGCGCTGGCGGCCTATAACCGGATGCGGAGCGTGGAGGGCGTGAAGCTGGCGGAGGATATCGCCGGCCGGGCCGATACCATCGAGCGCACCGTGGCCCGTGTGGAGGCACAGTCTCCCCAGACGGTGTCGGCCTACCGGGAGCGGCTGGAGAGCAAGATGCGGGAGGTGCTGGCCTCCACCACCATCGACGAGGCCCGCATCCTGACGGAGACAGCCATCTTTGCCGACAAGATCGCCGTGGACGAGGAGACGGTGCGCCTGCACAGCCACCTGTCCCAGCTGCGGGATATGCTGCGGGGGGATGAACCCGTGGGCCGGAAGCTGGATTTCCTCATTCAGGAGATCAACCGGGAGTGCAATACCATCGGCTCCAAGTGCAGCGACCTGACCATTACGCAGGACGTGGTGAACATGAAGGCCGAGGTGGAGAAGATCCGGGAGCAGGTGCAGAACATCGAGTAAGGGAGCGTTCTATGGAGCTGGTAAACATCGGATTCGGCAACCTCATTGCCGCCGGGCGGCTCATCGCCGTGGTAAGCCCGGATTCGGCCCCCATCAAGCGACTCATTCAGGAGACAAGGGACGGCGGGATGCTCATCGACGCCACCTATGGCCGGAAAACGGCGTCGGTGCTCATCATGGACAGCGACCACGTGGTGCTGTCGGCGCTGTCGGCGGAGAAGCTGGCGCCCCGTCTGGGCGTCCGGCTGGAGGATCTGACAGAGGAGGAAGCTTAAGTGCAGAGAAAGGGCAAGACATTCATCGTATCGGGTCCCTCCGGCGTGGGCAAGAGCACCGTGCTGAAGGCGCTGTTTGATCAGCGGACGGACCTGTATTTTTCCATTTCCGCCACCACCCGTGACCCCCGTCCTGGGGAGGTGGACGGTGTCCACTACCACTTCATCCCGGCGGAGGAGTTCCACCGGATGGTGGAGGAGGACGAGTTTCTGGAGTATGCCGAGTACGTAGGCAACTTCTACGGTACTCCCAAGAAGTACGTGGACCGTGCCATGGATGACGGTCGGGACGTCATTCTGGACATCGAGATCCAAGGCGCCAACCAGATCTGCGCCAAGCGGCCGGAGACGGTGCGTATCTTCATCGCTCCTCCCTCATGGGTGGAGCTGGAGCGGCGGCTCACCGCCCGTGGCACCGACAGTCAGGAGGTCATCCAGAGCCGCCTGCTGCGGGCCAAGGTGGAGCTGCAAACCGCCAGCAGTTACGACTATCTGGTCATCAACGATACCGTGGAGCAGGCGGTGACGGAGCTGGCGGCCATTCTGTGCGCCGAGCACTGCCGCCCGGCGGAGCGTCTGGAGCAGCTCCTGCATAAATAAGTCAAATTACAGCCGAAAGGCAGATAAGGAAGGTCGATCATTATGATGCTGTATCCCGCAATGAACAAGCTGACGGAGTATATCCCCAACCGCTATATGATGGTGAATGTGGTGGCCCGCCGGGCCCGCCAGATCGCCGAGGAGGCCGAAGCCACCGGCCAGCATTTGGACGAGAAGCCGGTGACGCTAGCCATCCATGAGGTGGCTGAGGGCAAGTTCGACGCCCACACCATCGACACGGAGATCGAGGAAGACTGAGGGAGGGACCGTCAATGACGCAGATCGCCAAGGTCGCTGTGGCGGCGGCTACCTACGCCATTGACAAGCCCTACGACTATCTGGTGCCGTCGGGTATGGAGCTCTCCGTGGGCTGCCGGGTCACGGTACCCTTCGGGCGGGGCAACCGCACCGCCGAGGGCATGGTGCTTCAGCTGCGGCAGGAGGTGCCTGCCAAGCCCCTGAAGGCCATCCGCAGCCTGCTGGATCAGGAGTCGGTGCTGTCGGAGAAGGAGATACGGCTGGCCCTCTGGATGCGCCAGCGGTACTTCTGCACCTTCTACGATGCCCTGCACACCATCCTCCCGGCGGCGGTGTGGTATCGCTACCGGGAGATCTGGAGCCTCTGCCCCGCGGCAGGGGAGGAGGGCCTTACGGAACGGGAGCAGGCGGTGTGCCGGATGCTCTCCGACGGCCCGCAGGAGCGGGAGACCCTCTGCACCGCACTGGGGGAGGATATCCCGTCGGTGCTGTATCAGATGAAAAAGAAGGGACTGGTTTCCGTGGAGACGGAGACCAGCCGCAAGGTAAAGGACCACATGGTGGAGCTGGCGTCCTTAGCCGCCCCGGCGCAGGAGGTGCTGGAGCGTCTGGAGCGCCGCCGCCGGTCCGCCCCCCGGCAGTATGAAGCTGCGGCGTTTCTGGCCAAGTGCGGCGAGACCACGGTTCACGACCTGTGCTATTTCACCGGCGCTACCCGCCAGACCCTCCGCAGTCTGGAGAAGCAGGGCCTCATCGCCCTCCGCAGCCGGGAGGAGTACCGCATCTCCCCACGGGAGTACGGTGTCCCGGCGGAGGAGATCACCCTGAACCAACAGCAGCAATCGGCCTATGACACCATCCTCCGCCAGACGGAGACGGGCCGGGCCGGGGTGACGCTTCTGCAGGGCGTCACCGGCAGCGGCAAGACGCTGGTGTATATCCGTCTGGCACAGACCCTGCTGGAGCAGGGAAAGTCCGTGATGATCCTGGTGCCGGAGATCGCCCTGACCCCCCAGATGATGGCTCGGTTCACCGCTTACTTCGGCCAAAAGGTGGCGCTGCTGCACAGCGGCCTGCGGCTGACGGAACGGTGGGACCAATATAAGCGCATCCGCCGGGGCGAGGCCACGGTGGTGCTGGGGACCCGCTCGGCGGTATTCGCCCCGCTGGAGCGGCTGGGCCTCATCATACTGGACGAGGAGCAGGAGAGCTCCTACGAATCGGAAAAAGCCCCGTGCTACCACGCACGGGATATTGCCAAATACCGCTGCGTACAGGAGGGAGCCCGTCTGGTGCTGGGCTCCGCCACCCCCACGGTGGAGACGGCCTATTACGCCCGCATGGGGGATTACGGCCTCTGCCGCCTGACGGAGCGCTTCAATCAGCGCCGCCTGCCGCAGGTCATTCTGGCGGATATGCGCCGGGAACTGCGGGACGGCAATTTCAGCTGCATCAGCCGCCCTCTTCGGCAGGAGCTGGAGCGGAATCTGGCGGCGGGGGAGCAGAGCATCCTGTTTCTGAACCGCCGGGGCAGCAGCCGTCAGCTGCTGTGTCCCCAGTGCGGCTATGTTCCCCAGTGTCCCCGGTGCAGCGTCTACCTCACCTACCACTCCGCCAACGGGCGGATGATGTGCCACTACTGCGGCCACTCCCAGCCTGCACCGGATACCTGTCCCGACTGCGGCGGCGCTATGAAGCACATCGGCTTCGGTACACAGAAGGTGGAGGAGGAGCTGACCCGGCTCTTTCCCGGTACGGAGCTTCTGCGGATGGATGCCGATACCGTGGGAGAGGGCCACGAGAAGCTCCTGCGGGAGTTCCAGCGCCGCCGCATCCCCATTCTGCTGGGGACTCAGATGGTGGCCAAGGGACTGGATTTCGCCGGGGTGACGCTGGTGGGCGTGCTGGCGGCGGATCTGTCGCTGTACGTGGATCACTACCGGGCGGCGGAGCGCACCTTCAGCCTGCTGACGCAGGTGGTGGGCCGGGCCGGCCGGGGGGAGAAGGAGGGCCGAGCGGTGATCCAGACCTACACCCCCCGCAACGACGTGATCCTGGCGGCGGCGGAGCAGGACTATGACCGCTTCTACGACGATGAGATCCGTCTGCGGCGTCTGCGGCGTGACCCGCCCTTTGCCGACCACTTTACCCTCACCGTTACCGGCCCGGAGGAGGAGCCGGTGCGCCGGGCCTGTGTCCAGCTGTGCGCCGCCCTGCGGCAGGCGCTGTCGCAGGAATCGTACCGGGCCATGGAGCCGGAGGTGCTGGGGCCTGCCCCGGCCCCGGTGGTGAAGCTGAACAACCGCTACCGCTACCGTATCACGGTGGTGGGCCAAAACGAAAAACCGCTCCGTCAGCTGCTGGCGGCCTATATGAAGGCCTTCGCCCGCCGCCCGGAGCATCGCAATATGGCGGTCCACACGGACTGCAATCTGATGGATTAGAGGTACGAAGGATATGGCTTTGAGAAAGATCGTATTGCAGGGCGACGAGTGCCTGACCAAGGTGTGCCGCCCGGTGACGGAGTTCAATCAGCGCCTGCACACGCTGATCGATGACATGAAGGAGACGCTGCTGGATTCCGGCGGCGTGGGTCTGGCCGCCCCGCAGGTGGGCGTGCTGCGCCGTGTGTGCGTGGTGATGAACGAGGACGAGGACATCATCGAGCTGGTGAACCCGGAGATCATCGCCGCCGAGGGGGAGCAGACGGGTCTGGAGGGCTGCCTCAGCATCCCCGGCAAGTTCGGCATCGTCACCCGCCCCTATACGGTGCGTGTCCGGGCGCAGGACCGGGACGGCAATTTTTTCGAGGTGGAGGACGAGGAGCTGACCGCCCGCTGCTTCTGCCATGAGATCGAGCATCTGGACGGCCATCTGTTCGTGGAGCACACGGACCATCTGATGACCGAGGAGGAGCTGGAGGAGTATATGAACCGGCAGGAGGAAGACGAGGAATGAGGATCCTGTTTATGGGAACGCCGGACTTCGCCGTGGCCTCTCTGCGCCGGCTGGTGGAGGACGGCCACGAGATCTGCGGCGTGTTTACCCAGCCGGATAAGCCCAAGAACCGGGGCCATAAGCTGGCCTTCTCCCCGGTGAAGGAGTATGCTCTTTCACAGGGCCTGACGGTGTACCAGCCCGTCAAGTTGCGGGACGGTACGGCGCTGGAACTGATCCGCTCTCTGGCCCCGGAGCTGACGGTGGTGGCGGCCTATGGCCGCATCCTGCCGGAGGATATTCTGGCGGCGCCCAAGCTTGGCTCCATCAACGTCCATTCCTCGCTGCTGCCCAAATACCGTGGCGCAGCCCCCATCAACTGGGCCGTCCTGAACGGCGACGCCGTCACCGGCGTCACCATCATGTATATGGCCAAGGAGCTGGACGCCGGGGATATCATTTCCGCCGCCGAGACGCCCATCGATCCCGACGAGGACGCTCTGACCCTGACGAACCGTCTGGCGGAGTTGGGAGCCGAGACCCTGTCCCGGACGGTGCAGGCGCTGAACGACGGCACCGCCGGCCGCACCCGACAGGACGAGAGCGCCGTGACCTTCGCTCCCATGCTGAGCCGGGAGCTGTCCCCCATGGACTTCACCCGCCCCGCCCGCAGTCTCCACGATCAGGTCCGTGGCCTCCAGCCTTGGCCCTGCGCCGTGACGGAGCTGTCCGGCGCCACGGTGAAGGTGTACCGTACCGCTGTGGGCGGCGCCGTCAAGGCCGCCCCCGGAACGATCGTCCGGGCCGATAAGACCGGCATCGAGATCGCCTGCGGCGACGGTCTGACCCTCCGTATTCTGGAGCTTCAGCCTCAGAACGGCAAGCGCATGGCGGTGGCCAGCTATCTGGCAGGCCACCCGGTGCAGGTGACGGTATGAGCGACGTGAGAAAGCTGGACGCCAGAGAGACCGCTCTGGAGGTCCTGATGCAGGTGGACAGCGCCAACGCATGGTCCGACGGCGGCCTGAAGCGCACCATCGCCAAAAATAAGCTGGACAGCCGGGATGCGGCGCTGGCCACCCGCTTGTGCTACGGGGTGATCCAGAACCGGATGCTGCTGGACTACTATATCGGCTGCTGGTGCAGCCAGCGCCCGGAGCGGCTGGAGTCCGTCATCCGCAACATCCTGCGTCTGGGGGGCTACCAGATCCTGTTTTTGGATAAGGTGCCGCCCCGTGCCGCCGTCAACGAGGCCGTGGAGATGACCAAGCGCCACCGCCGGGAAAAGGCGGCGGGTATGGTCAACGCCATCCTGCGGAAATTTGCCGCCAATCGGGAGGATATGCCGCCCCTGCCCAAGGGCAGCCCGGCGCAGACTCTCTCCCTGCGATACAGCCACCCCCGGTGGCTGGTGGAGCGTCTGCTTTCCCTCATCGGCGAGGAGGAGACGGAGGCGTATCTCCGTATGAACAATCAGGTAGTACCCACTACCATCCAGACAAACCCCCTGAAGGGTACCCCGGAGGAGCTGGAGAAGCTGCTGCGCCAGACCGGCGCACAGGTGGAGCCCCACCCGTGGCTGGCGGGATGCTTTTCCGTCAGCGGCACCGGCGATCTGGAGCAGCTGTCCGCCTTCCGGGAGGGCCGCTTCACCGTGCAGGACGCAGCCGCCCGTCTGGTGGCCACCGTGGCCGCCCCGGCCCAGGAGGATCGGGTGCTGGACGTGTGCGCCGCTCCCGGCGGCAAGTCCTTTGCCATGGCCATGGACCGCCGGGATCGGGGCCAGATCCTCTCCTGCGATGTCCACCCCCACAAGCTGAAGCTCATCGACAGCGGCGCCCAGCGTCTGGGCATCACCAGCATCCGCACGGCGCTGGCCGATGCACGGGAGGAGCACGCCGCATGGCTGGAGCAGGCGGATGTGGTAGTGGCGGACGTCCCCTGTTCGGGCCTCGGCATCATCCGTAAAAAGCCGGATATCCGGTATAAAAACCCCCGTGATCTGGCCCAGCTTCCGGCCATTCAGGGGGATATCCTGGAAAATGCCTGCCGCTATGTGTGTCCCGGCGGCGTGCTGGTGTACTCCACCTGCACGGTGCTGCCGGAGGAAAATCAGGAGATCATCCACGTGTTCCTCTCCCGCCACCCGGAGTTCCGACGGGAGACCTTCACCTTGCCGGGGCCCGTGGGCCTGTGTGACGGGGAGGCGACCCTGTGGCCCCAGCGGCTGGGGACCGACGGCTTTTACATCTGCCGAATGCGGAGGAAAGCATGACTGACATCAAATCCATGACGATGGAGGAGCTGACCCATACCCTGCGGGAGATGGGACAGCCCGCCTTCCGGGGCGGTCAGGTCTTTACCTGGCTGCACCGGGGCGTCACCTCCTTTGAAGAGATGAGCGATCTGCCCCGTGCGCTGCGGGAGCAGCTGGCGCAGACGTTCCATATCACCGCCCCCACCGTGGCCCGCAAGCAGGAGTCCCGTCTGGACGGCACCGTCAAGTACCTGTGGGAGCTGGCGGACGGCAACTGCATCGAGACGGTGCTCATGCAGTATCACCACGGCAACACCGTGTGCATCTCCTCTCAGGTGGGCTGCCGCATGGGCTGCGCCTTCTGCGCCAGCACCATCGCCGGAAAGGTCCGTGACCTGACCCCCTCGGAGATGCTGGATCAGGTGCTGTTCACCCAGCTGGATTCCGGCCGGGAGATCTCCAATATCGTGCTGATGGGCATTGGAGAGCCTCTGGACAACATGGATACCGTGCTGCGGTTTCTGACGCTGGTGAACCACCCCAAGGGGCTGAACATCGGGATGCGGCACATCAGCCTGTCCACCTGCGGCGTGATACCGGGCATCCGGCGTCTGGCGGAGCTTCAGCTCCAGCTGACGCTCTCGGTGTCCCTCCACGCCCCGGACAGCGAGACCCGCTCCCGCATCATGCCCGTGAACCGGGCCTATGACGTGGAGGAGCTGTTCGCCGCCTGCCACGATTACTTCCAAAAGACGGGCCGCCGCATCTCCTTTGAGTACGCTATGATCGACGGCGTCAACGACCACGACTGGCAGGCGGACCTCATCGCCCGGCGCATCGCCGGGATGCCGGGCCACGTGAACCTCATCCCCCTGAACGATGTGGTGGAGAGCCCCTTCAAGCCCAGCCGCCGCACAGCGGCATTTCAAAAGAGATTACAGTCCCATGGCGTCACCGCCACCGTGCGGCGGAGCCTTGGCGGCGATATCGACGCCTCCTGCGGTCAGCTGCGCCGCAAGGCCATGGAGGAAGGGAGGAACTCGCAATGAGAGTATGGAGCGTAACGGACCGTGGTCTGGTACGCAGCGAGAATCAGGACGCCTGCGCCGTGCTGACGCCGGACGGCTACACCGTGGCGGTGGTCTGCGACGGCATGGGCGGTACGCAGGGGGGACGGATGGCCAGCGCCATAGCGGTGGAGACCTTCACCCGTGAGCTGAGCCGGAGCCTGCGCCCCGGCATGAGCGCCGGACAGCTGGAGCAGGCGGCGGGCTACGCCGTGGCTCTCTCCAACGATGCCGTCCGGGAGTACGGGCTGGCCCATCCGGGCTTTGAGCGTATGGGGACCACGCTGGTCTCCGCCGTGGTCCGGGACGATCTGGCGCTGGTGAGCAACGTGGGCGACAGCCGGGCCTACCACATCACCCGTGAGGGCATCCGGCAGGTGAGCCGGGACCACTCCGTGGTGGAGGATATGGTGGAAAAGGGCGACCTGACCCGTGACGAGGCCCGGCACCATCCCCGCCGCAACCTCATCACACGGGCGCTGGGGACGGAGCCCGGTGTGGCGGCGGATGCCTTCCCGCTGAAATGGCAGCAGGGGGACTTCCTGCTGCTGTGCTCCGACGGACTGATAAACACCGTGTCCGATCAGGAGCTTCTCTTCGAGGTGATTCACAGCGAGCCGCTGGACACGTGTCTGGATCGGCTGCTGGCTCTCTCCCGTCAGCGGGGAGCGCCGGATAACGTCACTGCTGTGCTGCTTATGAATATCTGAAGGAGATGACATCTATGGATCAATATATCGGAAAAATGCTGGATAACCGCTATGAGATATTGGAGCTCATCGGCAGCGGCGGCATGGCCAACGTCTACAAGGCCAAGTGCCACCGCCTGAACCGAATGGTGGCGGTGAAGATCCTGAAAAACGATCTGGCGGAGAACGCCGACTTCCGCCGCCGCTTCCGGGACGAGTCTCTGGCGGTGGCCCAGCTGTCCCACGCCAACATCGTGTCGGTGTACGACGTGTCCCGCAGCGGCGACACGGAGTATATCGTCATGGAGCTGGTGGACGGCATCACCCTGAAGCAGTACATGGAGCGCCGTGGCAAGATGGACTGGCGGGAGGCGCTGCACTTCATCACCCAGATCATGCGGGCGCTGAGCCATGCCCACAGCCGGGGCATCATCCACCGGGACATCAAGCCCCAGAACATCATGGTTCTGCGGGACGGCAGCGTCAAGGTGACGGACTTCGGCATCGCCTGTTTGACCAGCGCCAGCCAGACCCTGACGCAGGAGGCGCTGGGCTCCGTCCACTATATCTCCCCGGAGCAGGCCAGAGGTGACCGCATCGACGCCCGCAGCGATATCTACTCCGCCGGCGTGGTGCTCTATGAGATGCTTACCGGCCGTCTGCCCTTCGAGGGGGAGTCCGCCGTGTCCGTGGCCATCCAGCACCTGAGTTCCGTCCCACTGGCCCCCCGTGAGATCGATCCCGATATCCCGGAGGCGCTGGAGCTGATCTGCATGAAGGCCATGTGCGCCAATCTGGAGAAGCGCTACCCCTCGGCGGATGCCATGCTGGAGGATCTGGAGAAGTTCCGCAAGAATAACTCCGTGGACCTTGGCTATATCCGTGCCGATCTGGAGGAGCCGGAGGATCACGAGCCTACGCAGGCCATCCCCACCGCCGCCATTCAGGCCGCCCGCAAGGAGCGCACCCCGGCGGAGGAGAAAAAGCGGGATAAAAAGCTCATCGCCATCGTGGTGGGCGGCTTTGCCGCAGCTCTGCTGGTGGTGTTCCTGCTGTTCAAGTTCGTGTTTGGCGGCATCAACGATAACCCCGCCGCCCAGTCCTATAAGGTTCCCGATGTTCTGGGCAAGACCGTGGAGGAGGCCCAGCAGATGGAGGGCGTCAAGGGCGTGTTCCAGATCGAGGTGGCCGGCAGCAAGGCCGACAGCAACTATCAGCCCGGCCAGATCATCGAGCAGGACCCCAAGTCCGGCCATGTCCGCAAGAATAACCTGAAGATCACCGTCTGGATCTGCGCCAAGGAGGAGACCAACCTCATGGTGAACGTTCTGGGCGAGGATGTGCAGAACGCCAAGGTGGAGCTGACGAACCTGAATCTGAACCTGAACGTCCAGATCCGGGAGGTGTACTCCGACGAGTATGCCGCCGGTAAGGTCATCAGCAGTACCCCCGCCGCCGGTGAGAGCATCAAGAAGGGCGACAGCATCCTGCTGACCGTCAGCAAGGGGCCGGAGACCAAGCCCGTCACCGTGCAGAATTACGCCGGTCTCAGCGTGGACGATGCCGCCCTGCAGGCCGAGAACGCCGGTCTCACCGTGGGCGCTCACCAGTATGAGTACGACGCCACCGTGCCGGAGGGCAGCGTCATCCGCCAGAGCCTCGCTCCCAAGACGGAGGTAGCCCCCGGCACCGAGATCGTCTTTACCGTCAGCAAGGGCCCCGAGCCGTCTCAGACCACGGAGCAGACGGTGACGTTCGATATCCCCGGCGAGTACCTGAATCCGGAGCTGGGCATCCTGAACGTGGAGATCCGTCAGGATACCACCGTCGTCTACTCCACCACGGTGGATACCACGGACCCCGCCGCCGCCCGTTCCGTCAGCCATACCTTCACCGGTGACAAGGGAACCAGCATCACGGTGTACCTGTATATCAACGGCACCGAGGTGGCCTCTCAGGTGGTCAGCTTTTGAGCCGGGGCCGCATTGAAAAGGCCCTCAGCGGCTTCTACTACGTCCGCACGCCGGAGGGGCTGCTGCAATGCCGGGCCAGAGGAAAATTCCGCCGGGAGGGCATCAGTCCGCTGGTGGGGGACTGGGTACAGGTCCGTGATCTGGGAGGCGGCGAGGGCTTCGTGGAGGCCATCGAGCCCCGGCAGAATCGGTTTGCCCGCCCCGCCGCCGCCAACATCGACCAGCTGGTCATCATCGGCTCACAGGCCATCCCCACCACGGATCCCTACCTCATCGATCGCATTGCCTCCATCGCCGTCCTGAAGGGCTGCCGGGTGCTGCTGTGCCTGAATAAATGCGATTTGGACCCGGCGCAGGAGTTATACGACAGCTATGCCGCCTCCGCCATTCCGGTGCTGCGGGTCAGTGCCGCCACCGGAGAGGGCCTGCCGGAGCTGCGCCGTGCCATGAAGGGAAAGCTGAACGCCCTCACCGGCAACTCCGGCGTGGGCAAGTCCAGCATCCTGAACGCCATGGAGCCGGTGTTCGGCCTGCCGGTGGGGGAGGTCAGCAAGGCCCTGGGCCGTGGCCGCCACACCACCCGCCATGTGGAGATGTTCCCGCTGGACGAGGATACCTACGTTATCGACACGCCGGGCTTCTCCTCCTTCGACACGGAGGAGTTGGATCTGGAGCTGAAGGCCCGCCTGCCGGAGACCTTCCCGGAGTTTGCCCCCTATCTGGGCCAGTGCCGGTTCGTGGGGTGCAGCCATGTGAAGGAAAAAGGCTGCGCCGTGCTGCAGGCGGTGAAGGACGGGAGGATCCCCGCCAGCCGCCACCGCAGCTATGTGCGGCTGTATGACGAGCTGAAGGACCTGCGGGACTGGCAGCACAAATAGAGAACGCTCAGAGAGGGCGGAAGCATCGCTTCCGCCCTCTCTTTGTGCGCCGCCGCTGTCACGCCCGCCCCTCCCGGCATATACTGCCATAGAAGCGAAACGGAGAGGGAGGGACGTCACATGAGACACGGAGACGGCTGCGGGAGATTTCTGGGCATCTGTGCACTGGGGCTGGGACTGGGCATCCTCATTGCTGCCATCTTTCCGGTGGGCGTGCTGATGTTTCTGGTGTCGTTCCTGCTGATCGCCTGTGGGATCGTCTGCTTGAAGGATAGGAGGTAGCTGCTGTGAAGATCGTGGTTTGGAAGTCGCCCCGTCTGCTGCGTGGGGTCCTGCGGATGCTCTTCGGCATCCGGGAATAAACGGCGGAAACGGCTCATAGAGTAGTCCTGCGCAGTAAGAAATTACGGGAGGACGAAAACATGGAGCTGGAACTGCAATATACGGAGCTGTCCTGCTGCGAGGCAGGGGAGAGCGTTACCCTGACGCAGGAGGAGGCGCTGGAGGCGGCGATCCCGGAGTACTGCCCGGAGGTCACCCGCATCGTGGACGCCGTAGGACAGCTGTGCCTGCGGGAATATACGAGCCGGCAGATCAGCGGCTCGGTGCTGGTCACGGTGCTCTATACCTCGGAGGAGAGCCCCGGCCTGCGGAGCCTGACGCTGCCGGTGCCGTTTCTGACCCAAGCGGACGACAAGCGCCTCACCGGCTGCGACACCGTCTGCATGGCGGGCCGCCTGCTGCTGACGGAGGCCAGAGCCGTCACCGGCCGAAAGCTGTACCTGCGGGTCATGCCGGAGCTGACTCTCACCGGCTACACCTGCCGCCGCCACCGCATCTGCACCGGCGTAGGAGAGGAGCCTACCCTGCGCCTGCACCGTCAGGAGCAGTCCCTTACCCTGCTGACCTCGGTGACGCAGCGGCAGAGCAGCGTGACTCAGGAGCTCCAGCCCCAGGACTGGGGCGAGCCGCCGGAGGAACTGCTGGCCCAGCGCATCTGCCCCCGCATCACCGGCAGCCAGCCGGTGGGGAGCCGCCTGCTGGCAAAGGGCGAGGCCCGCATCTGCCTGCTGTACCGCACGCAGGACGGCTCCCTCCACACATGGGAGGACACCCTGCCCTTTTCCTGCCTTCTGGACGGCCTTACCGTCCCGGAGGAGGCGCAGGTCACGGTCACCGGTTCCTGCGGCACGGCCCGGCTCATCCGCAGCGACGGCGCAGCCGCCATCGGGGTGGAACTGACCCTGAGCCTACTGGTGCGGACCTATGAGACGGTCACCGTCGCCCCGGTGACGGATCTATACAGCACCCGCTGGGACACCGATCTCCAGCGCCAGAGCCTGACCTTGACGGAGACCTGGCCCCCGGAGACGGTACAGCCGGAGGTACATCAGGAGCTGGAGAGCCGCCCCTTCCTGTATGTGACGGCGGCGGACTGCGGCGCCGTCACCACAGGGCAGGAGGGGGATCATACCACCCTCCGCACCCCCCTGCGGCTGCGGCTGCTGTATCTGGATGAATCCGGCGCACCGGTCACGGCGGAGCGCACCGACGAGGCCGCCGCCCCCGTGCCCGGGGATGTGACCACCGCCCGTGCCGCCTGCCTGTCTCCCAGCCTGCGCCCCTCCGGCACGGGACTGGAGCTGACGGTCCCGGTGGAGCTGACGGTGGAGCGCAGCCGCCGATGCACATGGGACGCCATTACCGCCGCAGAGCTGACGGAGCCGGAGCCGGGACGGCGTCCCTCTCTGGTGCTGTGCCGGCCGAAGAAAGGGGAGAGCCTGTGGGAGCTGGCCAAGCGCTACCGCACGGATGAGCAGGCCATCTGCGCCGCCAACGGATTGGAGCAGGAGACTCCGCTGCCGTCGGGGCTGCTGCTGATCCCCCGTGTAAGATAGCAGAAAAAGAGCGTAGGCGATGCCTGCGCTCTTTTTTCGTAGAAAGCCTTATCCCTGTGCGTACCGGGCCAGAAACTGCCGGGTGCGCTCCTCCTTGGGGTGATCCATCACCATGCGTGGCTCCCCCTGCTCCACGATGACGCCGCCGTCCATGAAGATGACCTGATCCGCCACATCACGGGCAAAGGCCATCTCGTGGGTGACGATGACCATGGTGGTGCGCTGCCGGGCCAGCTGCCGGATGACCTTCAGCACCTCCCCGGTAAGCTCCGGGTCCAGCGCCGAGGTGGGCTCATCGAAGCACAGAATGTCCGGCTTCATGGCCAGCGCACGGGCAATGGCCACCCGCTGCTTCTGTCCGCCGGAGAGCTGGTGGGGATAGTGTCCCATCCGATCTCCCAGACCCATCTGCTCCAGCAGGGCTTCGCCCTCCCGGCGGATGGCCTCCGGGGCCTCCCCGGTTCTCTCGGATTTGGCCAGCAGCCGCCGGGCCAGCGTTACATTCTCCAGCGCCGTATATTGGGGAAACAGATTAAAATCCTGAAACACCAGCCCGAAGTGCAGCCGGTTCCGCCGCCGCTCCTGAGGGGACAGGCTCCCGTCCAGCAGATTCCGTCCCCGGACGGCGATGCGGCCGCTGTCCGGTGTTTCCAAAAAGTTCAGGCACCGCAGCAGCGTGGTCTTTCCGCTGCCGGAGGAGCCGATGATGGACAGAGCCTGTCCCTCCTCCAGCGAAAAGCTGATGTCCCGCAGGACCTTGGTACCGCCGAAGCTTTTCTCCAGCTGCGCCACCTCCAGGATCGCCATAGTACCCCCTCCTTACCGAAAATAGCTGAGCCTGCGCTCGATATACCGGAACAGCAGTGTCAGCAGCCCCACAAAGGCCAGATAGAATACCCCCGTGTAAAACAGGGGCCATGTGATGCCCTGCGCCTTGATGTAGTTCTCGCCCACCTTGGTCAGCTCCATGATGGAGATGATGCGGGCCAGCGAGGTGTCCTTCACCAGCGTGATGATCTCATTGGACATAGGCGGCACAATGCGCTTCACCATCTGCATCAGGGTGATCTTAAAGAAGATCTGTCTGCGGGTGAGGCCCAGTACCTCTCCCGCCTCCCGCTGCCCGGCAGGCACGCCCTCAATGCCGCCCCGGTAGATGACGGAGAAGTAGCAGGCGTAGTTTAGCACGAAGGCCACGGTACACGCCAGCATCCGCTGGCTGCCCCAGATGTTGTGGCCCAGCCAGATGCCGGGGCCGTAGAAAATCAGGATCAGCTGCAGCATCAGGGGCGTTCCCCGGACGATCCACACCAGAACGTTAAAAAACCAGCTGACCGGACGGCACTTGCTCATGGAGCCGAAGGTCACCGCCAGCCCCAGCGGCAGAGAGAATACCAGCGTCAGGGCGAACAGCTTCACCACCTCACGCAGCCCCTCCAGCAGGGACAGTGTCACAGACCAGAACATGGGAAGAACTCCTTACACTCAGATTTCACAGGCCGCCCTTTTCACGGGCCGCCATAAAAAATGCCGCTGCGGCGGACAGCCCCCGCAGCGGCATTCTGGTCGTTATTTACTGACCACGCACCACCACGACCTGTGCGTTCTTGCAGTAGGCGTTGGTGCAGGCCATGGCGCTCATAACGCCGTCGGTGAGGGTCATGCCGTTCCACACCACGTCGATGGCCTTGCTGTCCAGCTCATTGATCTTCTGGCCCCAGTCGATGACCACGAACTGAATTTCCACACCCAGACGCTCCGCCACCAGCTTGGCAAGGTCTGCGTCAAAGCCGATCCACTGGCCATTTTCATCTTTATAGTCCATGGGGGCGAACTCCGTGATGCCCACCACCAGCGTACCCTTCTGCTGGATATAGCTGACGTCACTGTCCTCTCCGGCGGTGAAGGTGTTCTCCTGTTGTGGGACCAGCAGCTCCTCGGTGATGCCGTACTGCTGGGCCAGCTTCTGCATGGTTCCGCTCTGATAGGCATCGCCCAGCACGCAGTTGATGTACTGCGCCAGATCGGAGCCCTTGCGGCAGCCGATGCCGTACTCCTCCTCGGTGAGCCTGTCGGTGTAGGTGAGATCGGGGTAGCTGGTCCCCTCACCGATCATGGCCCCGGCCATCAGCAGATCGATGATGGCGGCGTCGGAGGTGCCGGAGGCCACCTCCATCAGGGCGGCGGCCTGATCCTCCAGCGTGGTGACCTTCCAGCCCTTCTCCAGAGCGATCTCTTCACCGGCGGAGCCGCCCTCCACGGCGTAGGTCAGGACCTTTTCGTCGGAATCCTTGCTTCCGCCGTTGTCCTTTTGGCCGCAGGCGGCCAGCAGGGAGGCGCTGATGGTCAGTGCCAGCGCCAGACACAGAAGCTGCTTGAACTTTTTCATGGGAATATCCTCCTTGATATGGTACACGGATGTGTTGTAACAGATGTATTGTGTTCGTTTTGTGTTTGAATTGTGTTAGATGGTGATGCACTGCGTTTGGTCACGTTGGCCTGCATGGTCCGGATCGAGCCGCGATAGGCTGCAATGCACTGTGCCGGGCAGCACAAGCCCTACGCTGAGTGGCATAAGCCCTGCCGCTATTATCGCTTACTTTTCCGGAACTTGCAAGCCCCGCCGCAGATTCCCGCCACCGTTTTCTGCGACGTTCCGCCTGTCCTTACCACAAACCTACCGGCCCTTCTGCCGATGGCCTATGCCGCGGATTTCCGTGGGTGGTTTTCGACAACCCTCATTGCGGCGCCGTTTCTGTTGCTGGCTTCCGCTGTTGTTTCCGTCGGCAGATTCCAGCCGCCTTCGCCGCCGCCCGATTGGGATTTTCGCAGGTTTCCTCTCTGCGGGCCTTTATCAAGAACCGCCGCCGAGATTTTCACCGGTTCCCTTGGGGCAACGAGGGTGCTATGGAAGCTGCCCCGCCGGAGGCTGCCCCACTTTTGGGGCGCCTTTGCTTTCTATCTGTTATCGATGGTGTCGCTCCATACCAAAACCTCATTTCTGACGAAACCGCATGGATCAAAGCTGTCTCTCTCGTCTTTCTACGGTCTATCGCATGGCACCGGGCAGCCGCTCCCGTAGCTTGCGGTTCCGATTGACCATATGCTCCCGGTCGCTTATTCACAGCGACTGGTTGTCCCGCTGACGATGGATATATTTTAACGCTTTAGCGAAGTAGTGTAAAGATGCACATACGTAAAAATAGATGGATAGATGCAGATGAATTTTATGCAGAATAGACACATCCCGCCCGTGCGTTCTAAGAAGAGATGTCTGTTCCCAAAGGGAGATGGCACCCCGGAAGCAACCGGGGCGTCCAGAGGAGAAAAGCGGACGGAAAGCGGCTCCCTTGCAGGTCCATACGATGTCCACAGACTGTCAGGAAAATGGGGGAGGTGTCCAATTTTTGCGTATTTTCTCTAAAAATTCAGAGATTGTTCATTGATAATCCGGAATCGGAATTGTATAATCGGAATTGTATAATAGAAAAAAATTCTGGAGAAGCGAGGAGGTCACAATGGCTTTTGTGGAATTTGAAAAGGTCAGCAAGATCTACCACACCGGAGCGGTGGAGATTCCGGCGCTGCGGGACGCCACCTTTCAGGTGGAAAAGGGGGAGATCTGCGTCATCGTAGGGGCCTCCGGTGCCGGAAAGACCACGCTGCTGAATATTTTGGGGGGTATGGATACCCTCACCGGCGGCACGGTGAAGCTGGATGGCCGGGATATCTCCCGCTACGACCGGCGGCAGCTGACGGAGTACCGACGCCGCGATGTGGGCTTTGTGTTCCAGTTTTATAACCTCATTCAGAACCTCACGGCGCTGGAGAACGTGGAGATCGCCGCCCAGCTCTGCCCCCATCCGCTGGATGCGGCAGAGGTGCTGCGGGAGGTGGGACTGGGGGAGCGGATGAAGAACTTCCCGGCCCAGCTCTCCGGCGGCGAGCAGCAGCGGGTGGCCATTGCACGGGCACTGGCCAAGAACCCCAAGCTGCTGCTGTGCGACGAGCCAACCGGTGCGCTGGACTATGTTACCGGCAAGAACATTCTGAAGCTGCTGCAGGATACCTGCCGCCGGACGGGAATGACGGTGGTCATCATCACCCACAACTCCGCTCTGACGGCCATGGCGGATCGGGTCATCTCCATCAAGAGCGGTACCATCCAGTCTATGCGGAAGAATGAACACGTCATCCCTGTGGAAGAGATCGAGTGGTGAGGATATGCTGCTGAAAACTGCTTTTCGGGAGATCAAAACCAGCTTGGGCCGGTATCTGGCCATTCTGGCCATTATTGCGCTGGGTGTGGGCTTTTTTGCCGGACTGCGGGTGACCCGCACCGCTATGATCTCCACCGCCGATCACTATTTGAAGGATCTGGCCATGTTCGATGACCGGATCCTCTCCACTCTGGGCTGGACGGAGGAGGATGTGGATGCCTTCCGGAAGCTGGATGGCGTATCCGCCGCCGAGGGCGCCCGTTCCGCCGACGTGCTGTGCGTGGGGGAGGACGGCTCCGACATGGTGCTGAAGGCCCACTCCCTGACGCAGCAGGTGAACCGCCTGAGCTTACAGGCGGGACGGCTGCCGGAGAAGGCTGACGAGTGCGTGGTGGACGCATGGCGCTACGATGAGAGCGCACTGGGCAGCGTCATCCGGCTGTCGGACAACAACTCCGCCGATACGCTGGATACCTTCGCCAGCCGGGAATATACGGTGGTGGGCGTGGCTGCCAGTCCTATGTATATCAACTATGAGCGGGGCGGCACGGCGCTGGGAAACGGCACCGTGGCGGCGTTTGTCTATCTGCTGCCGGAGGGCTTTGCGATGGACTACTACACGGAGATCGACGTGACCCTCACCGGGGCAGATGGCCGCATCTATACGGCGGCCTATGACGATGCCACGGAGGCCATGGAGCAGCCTCTGAAGGAGTTGGCGGCCCAGCGGGCGCAGCTGCGGTATGACACTCTCCGCAGTGAGGCACAGGAGAAGCTGACGGACGCTCAGCAGCAGCTGGACGATGCCCGGAAGCAGCTGGAAACGGGCTGGGCGGAATACTACGACGGCCTTGCCCAGTACAAGGACGGACAGGCATCCTATGTGGAGGGCGCCGGTCAGTACCGGGATGGACTGGCAGAATATGACAGTGGCCGGGCGGCCTATGAGACGGCCCGGAAGGACTATGAAAACGGCGTGAGCCAATACGATCAGGGGCAGACCGCCTATGAGGAGGGCCAGCGGCAGTATCAGGCGGCACAGCAGCAGTATCAGGCGGCGCTGGCGCAGTATCAGCTGCTGGAGCAGCAGGCGGCGGCCCTGCCGGAGGATAGCCCGGAGCTGCCGGTCCTGCAGGCCAAGCTGGCGGCTATGAAGGAGCAGCTGGACGCCACAGCGGCGCAGCTTTCTCAGAATCAGGCTCAGCTGGAGGCAACGGCGGCGCAGCTGGCCCAGAGCAAGGCCCAGCTGGATGCGGCGGGTGCGGCGCTGGATACCACGGAGCAGCAGCTGGCACAGGCACAGGAAAAACTGGAGGAGTCGGCCCGGCAGCTGGCGACGGCCAAGGCCCAGCTGGAGGAGACAGGTCCCAAGCTGGAGAGCGCCCGGCAGGAGCTGGAGGACGGCGAAAGGGAATTGTCCGACCATGAGGGGGAACTGGACGATGCCCGGCAGAAGCTGGAGGAACTGAAAGAGCCGGACACCTATGTGCTGGGCCGGGACACCAACGTGGGCTATGTATGCTTCGAGAGCGACACCAACATTGTGGCGGGAGTTTCCCGTGTGTTCCCGCTGTTCTTCTTCCTGCTGGCGGCGCTGGTGTGCATCACCACCATGACCCGCATGGTGGAGGAGCAGCGCACCCAACTGGGAGTACTGATGGCCATGGGCTATGGCCGGGGGGCCATCCTGTTCAAGTACTTCTTTTACTCCGGCAGCGCTTCGCTGCTGGGGTGCGCCATCGGTTTTGTGGGAGGCTCCTACATCTTTCCCAAGATCCTCTGGCACGCCTATAACATCATGTACGGCTTCGGGATCCCCATTGAATTTGTGCTGGATGGGAAGCTGGCGGCCATCTCCGTAGCCACCTATCTGCTGTGCGCTCTGGGGGCCACCTATCTGGTGTGCCGTGGCTTCTTGCGGGAGGTGCCGGCGGAACTGATCCGGCCCAAGGCCCCCAAGGAGGGCAAGCGGGTGCTGCTGGAGCGCATCACCTTCCTGTGGAAGCGGCTGGGCTTTTTGACCAAGGTATCCCTGCGGAACGTGCTGCGGTACAAGCAGCGGTTCTTCATGATGGTGCTGGGCATCGGCGGCTGCACAGCGCTGCTGCTGGCGGGCTTCGGCATCAAGGACTCCATCGCCAATGTGGTGGACTATCAGTTCGAGGAAATTACCCTGTACGATGCGGCGGTGTCCTTCACAGAGGAGATGGATGCGCAGACGCAGCAGGCGTTTTCCCGGCAGGCCGCCGATGTGTCGGCGGTGGTGTTCCTCCACGACGGCTCCGTGACGGTGGAGGCAGGCGGTGGGGCCAAGACGGTGAATCTGCTGGTGCCTCAGAGCAGTCTGGAGGGCATGATGGACCTCCACCGGGGCGGCGAGAAGCTGTCCATGCCCGGAACGGGGGAGACGCTGCTCAACGACGCTCTGGCGGAGGCGCTGGGCGTGTCCGTGGGGGACACTGTGACCCTGCGGGACAGCGACATGAACACCCTGACGGTGACGGTCAGCGGCATCTTTGACAACTACGTGGCCAACTACGCCATCGTATCGCCGGAGACCTGCCGGGAGCAGTGGGGCAGCGTGCCGCCGGTGAAAACCGCCTTCATCCGGGTGACGGACAACTCCGACGCAGGTGTCCACGCCGCCTCGGCCCGGATTTTGGATCTGGAGAACGTCTCGGCGGTATCGGTGAATCTGGATACCCGCCAGCGGGTGGGGACCATGATGTCGGTGATGGATTACGTCGTGTGGATGGTGACGGTGTGCGCCGGGGCGCTGGCCTTTATTGTGCTGTATAATCTCACCAATATCAATATCAACGAGCGCATCCGGGAGATCGCCACCATCAAGGTGCTGGGCTTCTATCCCGGCGAGACGGCGGCCTATGTGTTCCGGGAGAACAACGCCCTGACGTTTTTGGGGATGCTGGTGGGTCTGCCGCTGGGCAAGTGGCTCCACGCCTATGTGATGAGCCAGATCCGCATCGACACCATCGCCTTCGACGTGCGGATCGCATGGCAGAGCGTGGTGTTCTCCATGCTGCTGACGGCGGTGTTTGCCGCCATCGTGAACGTGGTGATGTACTTCAAGCTGCGGCGCATCAGCATGGCGGAGTCTCTGAAATCCATCGAATAAGGGAAAATGTGCGAAAAGCATCCCTGCTTCCTGTGAAGCAGGGATGCTTTACATATCCGGTTATCAGGGGGCTATCAGGGTAGCAGCAGCTGGGCGATCTGCACGGCGTTGGTGGCGGCGCCCTTGCGGACCTGATCGCCGCAGCACCAGATGTTCAGGCCGTTATCGTAGGTCAGATCCTCCCGGATGCGGCCCACGAATACGGTGTCCTGATCGCTGGTGTCCAGCGGCATGGGGTACCGGCGGCTGGACAGATCGTCCACCAGACGGCAGCCGGGGGCGGCGGCGATGAGTTCTCTGGCCCGCCGGACGGAGATCTTCTCACGGGTGCGGACCACCAGCGAGACGCTGTGGCTCCGCACCACCGGCACCCGGACGCAGGTGCAGCTGACCCGCAGGTCCGGCAGATGCATGATCTTGCGGCCCTCGTTCTGCATCTTCATCTCCTCGGAGGTGTAGCCCTCATAGGCCTCGCCGCCGATCTGGGGGATGACGTTGTAGGCGATCTGGTACTGGAACACCTGCGGGTGGACGGGCTTGCCCTCCCGCAGCAGCTCCACCTCCTCCATAAGCTCACGGGGACCGCCGGCTCCGGCACCGGACACCGCTTGATAGGAGGAGGCGATGATGCTCTGGATGGGGCTGTCCTGGTTCAGGGCATTGATGGCCACCAACGAGACGATGGTGGTGCAGTTGGGGTTGGCGATGATGCCCTTGTGACGGCGGACGTCCTCCGGGTTGATCTCCGGGATCACCAGCGGCACATTGGGGTCCATGCGGAAGGCACTGGAATTATCCACGAACACGGCACCCGCCTTAACGATGGCCGGGGCGAAACGCTTGGCGATGTCGTTCTCCGCAGCGCCCAGCACGATGTCCATACCCTCGAAGGCACTGTCCTCAGCGGGCTGCACCGTCAGCTCCCGGCCCTGCCAGAGCAGCTTTTGCCCGGCGGAGCGGGGGGAGGCCAGCAACCGCAGCTCCTCCACGGGAAAGCTGCGCTCGGCCAGTATTTTCATCATTTCACGGCCCACCGCACCGGTGGCGCCCAGAATGGCAACGTTCATAGTTTGGTTCCTCCTTATTTTACAAAGCTGTCGTACAGGACACGGATGGCACGCTCAAAGTCGCTGCCGTCCACGCCAACGATGATATTCAGTTCCTCCGGCCCTTGGGTGATCATGCGGATGTTGATGTCGTTTTCACCCAGCTTGGCGAAGATGCGGCCGGAGGTGCCGGGCTTATAGGCCATTTTCCGGCCTACGGCGGCCACGATGGCCATATTGTCTGTCACATGGATGCTGTCGGGCTTCAGCTCCTTTTGCAGGTCGCCCAGCATGGGATACAGGCACGGAGCCACCTTCTGGGCCGACACCACCAGCGATACCGTGTCGATGCCGGAGGGCAGATAGTCCACGTTGATGCCGTAGCGCTCCAGCACCTCCAGGATCTGCCGCAGGACACCGGCCTGTGAGGACATTCCGTTTTTGGTGATGGTGATGACGGAGAAATCCTTGCGGCCGGCGATGCCGGTGATGAGGTTCTCGTCTGCCAGCTCCGGCTCGTCGAAGCGCTCCCGGATCATGGTGCCGGGGTGGTCGGGCTGGTTGGTGTTGCGGATGTTCAGGGGGATGTTCTTCTCCCGCACCGGGGAGACGGTCCCCTCGTGGAGCACCTGCGCTCCGATATAGCTGAGCTCCCGCAGCTCGGCGTAGGTGATGCGCTCGATGGGGCGGGGGTCCTGCACGATCTTGGGGTCGGCCATGAGGAAGCCGGAGACGTCAGTCCAGTTTTCGTAGACGTCGGCGTCCAGCGCCGCCGCCGCCAGAGCGCCGGTGATGTCGCTGCCGCCGCGGGTGAAGGTCTTGACGCTGCCGTCGGGCATGGCCCCGTAGAAGCCGGGGATCACCACCCGGCGGCCGGAGGCGGTGCGGCGCAGGGCCTCGTAGCTGGCGGGCTGATCCACGGTACCGTCCAGCCGGAAGCGAAGCCAGCAGGTGCTGTCCAGAAAATCGTAGCCCAGATAGTCCGCCATGAGGCGGGCGGCGAAGTACTCGCCCCGGCTCACCAGCTCGTCCTGACTGATGCCACGGTCCATCTTCTCCCGCAGGGCGGCGAACTCCGCCTCCAGCGGTGTGGACAGGTGCAGCTCGTTCCGGATGGAGAGATAGCGGCTGCGGATCATGTCGAACACGGCGTCGCAGCTGACGCCGTATTGCAGGTGGGCGTAGCACAGATACAGCAGGTCCGTCAGTTTGTGGTCGTCCCGACTGCGCTTTCCGGCGGCGCTGACCACCACCACACGGCGGCTGGGGTCAGAGTCCACAATGGCCTTCACCTTGGCAAACTGATGGGCGTCGGCCATGGAGGAGCCGCCGAATTTCAATACCTTTAACATAGGAGAATCGCCTTTCTTTCATGGATGCAGTGCCGTTTGTTCCGCAGCGGACAGAGAATTTATGTCCCCGGAATAAAAACACTTGCTTTTTTGCTGGAGACAGTGTATCATACTGTTTCAGAAAAAGCAAGTGGCAAAAGGAGCGTTTTTATGATCTACCACAGCACGAGGGATGAAAAGCTGACAGCGGCCCCGACCAGAGCCGTTTTAGAGGGCATCGCACCGGACGGAGGACTGTATGTCTGCGATCCGGGGAAGCTGGATTTTGACTGGCAGGGGACCTTGCAGAAGGATACCATGTCCATGGCGGCGGACATTCTGGGTGTACTGCTGCCGGACTTTCAGGATATGAAGGGGCTGGTGCGGGCCAGCTATGCCGGAAAATTCGCCAGCGATGACCTGACGCCGCTGGTGCCGGTGGGGGAGCGGTATGTGCTGGAGCTATACCACGGGCCCACCAGCGCCTTCAAGGACGTGGCCCTGTCGGTGCTGCCCCGGCTGGTGAGCGCCGCCGCCAAGCAGGAGGGGGCCGGGGATGTGGTGATCCTTACCGCCACCTCCGGCGATACCGGTAAGGCGGCGCTGGAGGGTTTCCACGATGTGCCCGGCACCCGGATCATGGTGTTCTATCCCGCCGGGGGCGTGTCGCCGGTGCAGGAGGCACAGATGGTGACGCAGGAGGGCAGCAACGTCCGGGTATGCGCCATCCGGGGGAACTTCGATGATGCCCAGACCGGCGTGAAGAATGTCTTTGCAGCCTGTAAAGGGAAAGACCTTCACGGTGCGGTACTATCCTCCGCCAACTCCATCAACATCGGGCGGCTGGCCCCGCAGGTGGTATACTACTTCCGGGCCTATGCCGATCTGGTGCAGGCGGGGCGCATCCGGGTGGGGGAGAAGGTCCACTTCGTGGTGCCTACCGGCAACTTCGGAGATATTCTGGCAGGGTATTTCGCCAAGCGCATGGGTCTGCCGGTGGGGCGGCTGGTGTGCGCCAGCAACGCCAACGATGTGCTGACGGAGTTCATCTCCACCGGTGTATATGACCGGCGGCGGCCCTTCTATAAGACCACGTCGCCCTCCATGGACATTCTGGTGTCCAGCAATCTGGAGCGGCTGCTGTACCTGCTGTCGGAGGGGGACTGCGGCTATGTGGCGGGGCTGATGGAGCAGTTGAACCGGGAGGGACACTATCAGGTGTCGCCCCGGCTGTTGGAACGCTTGCAGGCGGAGTTCGACTGTGCCTGCTGCGACGATGCCGGGGCGGCGGAGGTCATCCGTCGGCTGTGGCAGGAGCAGCACTATCTCTGCGACCCCCACACGGCGGTGGCGTGGTCGGCGGCAGAGCAGGTGCGGCTGGAGGACGGGGCTCCGGTGGTGGTGCTCTCCACGGCATCACCCTACAAGTTCCCGGCGGCGGTGCTGGGGGCGCTGGAGGGCGGCTGCGACGGCGACGAGTTCGCCATGATGGAGCGGCTGCACCGGCTCACCGGCACAGAGGTGCCGAGGAATCTCGCCGGTTTGCAGGGCCGGACGGTGCGCCATCGGGACGTCATCGACAAGGAGCAGATGCTGGACTATGTGCTGGCAGAGGTCATGAGAAGCTGAAAGGAGCGGACTATGAACATCGTTTGTTTGGATATGGAGGGGGTGCTGGTGCCGGAGATCTGGATCGCCTTCGCAGAGGAGAGCGGTATCCCGGAGCTGCGGCGCACCACCCGTGACGAGCCGGACTATGACAAGCTGATGCGCTGGCGCATCGACACTCTGCGCCAGCATGGACTGGGGCTGCCGGACATTCAGAACACCATCCGCCGCATTGACCCGCTGCCGGGGGCCAGAGAGTTTCTGGACCGGCTGCGGACTAAGGCGCAGGTGGTGATCCTCAGCGACACCTTCGAGCAGTTCGGCCTGCCGCTGATGGAGAAACTCAACTGGCCCACTCTGCTGTGCAACACGCTGGAGGTGGGGGAGGACGGTATGATCTCCGGCTTCCGGATGCGGTGCAGTCACTCCAAGCTCACCACCGTCCGGGCCTTCCAGTCCATGGGCTACGATACCATCGCCTCCGGCGACAGCTACAACGATCTGGAGATGATCCGGGCCAGCAAGGCGGGCTTCCTGTTCCGCACCACGGAGCAGATCAGGGCGGACTATCCTCAGTATCCGGCCTTCGAGGAGTATGGCGACCTGCTGGCGGCCATTGAACAGGCACTGTAAAGGGAAAACGCATGACAGGGAGAGCCTCCGCAGGAGGGCGGTTCCGCTGTCAGAATAAGAAAAGGATAGGGCAGGGCCGACATTTTGTCGGCCCTGCCC
>OFMT01000203.1_pt1 | contig 58920 bp, 51 predicted proteins | sample 1541891 | NCBI WGS metagenome assembly OFMT01 (sample SAMN04209230, study PRJEB22552) | human gut metagenome | biome: gut; material: feces | host: Homo sapiens | place: USA: Oklahoma | reverse complement strand
TAGTCTCTATGTCTATCTTTTTGAATTGAATTTGCGCAACTTATTATACGTTATCTGGACTTTAAATTTTTTAGGAACAGAATAAAGGTATCTCTATACAGCATAGGCATATTCGCCTTCTTCCTGCTTGTTTCCCTGGTGAGCCTGTATATTGTGCGCGAAAAAATATTGGATAATTCGCATATTATGGGACAGCAGCTGGCAGCCCGCTTTGCCACAAGGGAAACAGGACGCATAAAAGCTCAGGAAATGCTGCTGCGCAGTGCCGCGCAGAACCTTGCACATATGCTGGAAATGAAGCCCGATATGACGGATGCAGAGCTGGAGGAGGCGCTGACGCATTTTACCGATTATATGGAAAAAAATGCTGATGTGGGCCGCTTTGATATGTGCGCTGTAGTACACGGGCATCTTATTGGCAAGCGATTGGAGGGACAGCCGACAGATGTTGCTTCGCTGAAATGGTATCAGGCAGCGCTGAGCAATAAAAGCGGCGTAGCCTATACTAATTTATATCAATACGGCAAGAATAATGAGCGCCTGCTGACGATGGCCGTGCGCTTTAGCGATAACAATGTACTGGCGATGAATCTTTATCCGGAGCGTCTGAATGGCCTGCTGAGTGACAATAAGCTGCCGAAGGACAGCTATTACTACCTTTGCGATCCGTCCGGTAATATTATGTTTACCATCAATGACCGCAATCTGTCGATAGAAGAAGAGCAACCTTATGTAGATAAAATCTTTAAGGAAATCCGTGATTCTGACAGTGATGTATCTTATATTACCGACTATGAAGGCAATAAGCGCGGGGTTTACTACACGGTTTCGGAAAAGGGCTGGATATCTATTGTAACGATTCCATATGATTTCCTGATGGGTGATTATAAGGATTTGATGCAGTGGTTCAGCCTGACGCTGGCTATTTTCCTGCTGCTGGCTGCCGGTTTGGCACTGCGCGAGCATTTGCTGAACAGGGAGCTGCAAAGCATCAATGAGGTTATCCGCGTTATGAGCAAATCATTCCTGGCTGTGTTCAGAGTTAATTATATTACAGGACGCTATTATATGTTGAAAAGTACCCCGCCAGGACCTCAGAAGCCTGAGGGCGATTATGATGAGCTGCTGCAGGAGCTGATAAAGAATGTGGAGCCGGAGGCTACCGAAGAATTTGCGACCAGCTTTGCGCGTAAGCATATCAAGAATCTGGTGGAGCGTCATATCAATGACTTCGGCGGTGAGTTCCGCTATCGCTTCGGTAAGGAATACAGATGGCTGAATGTCCGCCTGATGCGCGATGATTTGCTGAATGAGGACGAAGCAGTTTTCTTCTTCCGTGAGGTAGACGCCGAAAAGCAGAAGGAGCTGGAGCATATTCAGGTGACGGAGCAGGCGCTGCAGGTAGCACGCGAAAATGCCAAGTCCAGAAACATGTTCTTCTCTGCACTGTCGCACGATATGCGTGCGCCTCTCAACGGCATTATCGGCATGGCGGAGCTGGCAGAGCTGCACAAGGATGACTGCGTGCAGGTGAAGGAATATATCCGCAAAATAAGCGCCGCCGGCCAGCAGCTGCTGACCTTGATTAACGATATCCTGGAAATGGCACGCCTGGACAACGGCAAGGTGGAGCATGTGCAGGAAACCTTTATGATTGCCAAGGTAGCGCAGGATACAAGCGATATTTTTGCGGCGCAGGCCGAGCTGGAGCAGAAGTTCTTTGACTCTCAGCTGATGCTGCAAGAAGATGAAATGGTGAGCGGCGATTTGCAGGGCTTGCAGCAGATTTTGAATAATATTTTGTCGAATGCGATTAAATATACCAAGGCGCATGGCAAAATAAGCTTCCTGGCACGTCGCGAGCCGGGCAATGAGCGCAACCGCGTGCATTATACCTTTGTTATTAAGGATACCGGCTGCGGTATGTCGGCCAAATTCCTGGAGAAAATCTATAAGCCGTTTGAACGCGACAGCCGTTTCGGTGTACCGCGCGTTACCGGTACAGGTCTTGGCATGACGATTGTCAAAAGCCTGGTGGAGCGTATGGATGGCAGCATTCATATCAGCAGCCGTGTTGATGAAGGCACCTGCGTAATTATTTCTCTGCCGTTCAATATTGTGAAAAAGGTAGAAAGCAAGCCTCAGGATAGCATGCCGAAGCTGGAGGATTTTGCGGGCTGCAGAATTTTAGTAGCAGAGGATAACAATATCAACATGGAGATTATCAGCGAGCTGCTGACGATGAACGGTCTGGAGGTATTGCCGGCAAGCAACGGCAAGGAGGCCGTGAATCTGTTTGAGTCTTCGGAGGAGGGCAGCATCAGCATGGTGCTGATGGATATGCAGATGCCGGAAATGGATGGCTGTGAGGCTGCCGAGGCTATCAGAGCTTTGCCGCGCGAGGATGCGCATGCGGTGCCGATTCTGGCGCTGACAGGCAACAGCGGCAGTGATGACGTGGAACGCGCGATGGCTGCCGGCATGAATGATTTTATGGTGAAACCGGTACAGATGAAGCTGCTGGCACAGATGATGGGTGCGTATCTGCAGCATTAAGAGCAGAAAGGGGTGCGAAGCCGTGCATTTACAGGAACTGCCGCAGTATGTGGCGATTGATATTCAGGAGGCGCTGGAAGAGCGCTTTATGGAAAGTGAAGCTATGTATGTGCGCTTTTTGCGCAAGCTGCTGACAACCGATGATTACAGACTGATGGAGGAGGCTGCTGCCGCAGAAAATTGGCAGGAGGTGCTGCGCTATGCGCATAATCTGAAGGGCGTGTGTGCAACGCTGGGACTGACCGGCCTGCAGGCACAGTTTGCCGATATTGTGAGTTTGTTGCGCAGCGAGGACTATACCATGCCTCAGCTGCAGGCGAAGCTGGCAGCAGTGAAGAATGACTGGCAGCGCACGCTGCAATATATTGAGCAGCTGGAGAGTGCATGATGGAAATAATAAGTGTAGCAGTCGGCGGTGCTTTGGGAGCAGTGTGCCGTTATCTGCTGGGTAATTTTATCAGCAGAGCGAGCGGCAGCGCCCTTCCCTGGGGAACCTTTGCCATTAATATTATAGGCTGCTTTTGCATGGGACTCTTAATGACGCTGGTTGTGGAGCGCGGGCTGCTGCCTGCGGCCTGGCGTCTGTTCTTGTGCGTGGGCCTGTTGGGCGGCTTCACCACCTTTTCCTCGTTCGGCTACGAAAGCCTGATGCTGCTGACGGAGGGAAATATCGCTGCCGCGGCAGCGTATAGCGGCGGCAGCCTGCTTTTTGGACTGCTGGCTGCGGGAGCAGGCGTGCTGGCGGGTAAAGTGGGATGAGGCTGACGCTGTAAGGAATAAACAACACTTGTGAAAATGTATGTTATAATCAGTGATATAGACTATGCGCAAAAGCAAGGGGGAGAATCATATGGGATTATTGTTAAATACTCTCTCTCCGGCAGTATTATACGAGGAGATGGCTAAAAGTACATATTTTGTTGATAAAACGGCCTTTATAGGCCAAATGTTGCAGCGCATAGGCACCAATGGCAAGTATGTGTGCATCACACGTCCGCGCCGTTTTGGCAAAACTGTTATGGCTAATATGCTGGGAGCATTTTTGACTAAAAGTGCTGCTACGGCAAAGCTTTTTGCACAGTTAAAGATAGGACGTGATGCCGAGGCAATGCAGCATATTAATCAATATAATGTTATTTATATTGATTTCAGCAGAATCAGCAGCAATGATTACCAAAGCTATATAGATAATATTGCTGATGCCTTGAAGAACGATTTGCATAAGGCGTATCCCGATGTTGATTATCGTGCGGCAGGCGGCGTAGCTGAGGATTTGGAAAGAATTACTGCAGCGACGGGCGAAAGGTTTATTTTCATTTTTGACGAATGGGATGCAATCTTTCATGCTGCCTTTATTTCCGAAGATGACAGAAAAAAATACCTGCTGTTCTTAAAGGATTTGCTTAAGGACAGAGTATATGTTCAGCTGGCATATATGACTGGCGTACTGCCGATATCAAAATATACCAGCGGCTCGGAATTAAATACATTTGCGGAATATAATATGGCTACGATGTCATTATATAGTGATGTTTTTGGCTTTAATGATACGGAAGTAGATGCGCTGTTTGCAAAGTATCAAGCTTTGACGGCTCAACCGCAGGTTACACGTGAAGGCTTAAAAATATGGTATGACGGCTATCACACTGCTGCCGGCAATTTACTGTATAATCCGCGCTCTGTTGTTATGGCTTTACAGAATAACCAGCTTTATAATTATTGGACCAGCTCCGGACCCTATGATGAATTGTTTTACTATATCCGCAACAATGTGACGGCGGTGCGTGATGATTTGGCGCTGATGGCTGCCGGTGAACGCATACCCTTGAAAATACAGGAATATGCGGCCATGCTGCTGGAGCTTAATACAAAGCAGCAGATTTTTTCGGCGATGGTTGTTTATGGCCTGCTGACATATGAAAACGGTAAAGTGTTCATCCCTAACAAAGAATTGATGGATAAATTTAATGAGCTGCTCCTGAACAAGGATTCCTTGGGCTACGTACATCAGCTGGCGGTAAAATCGGAAGCGATGCTGCAGGCTACGCTGAAAGGCGATACCGCTACAATGAGCAGGGTTTTGGAATTTGCGCACAATACGGAAACACCGCTGTTGGCGTATAACAATGAAACCGAACTGGCTGCTATTGTTAATCTCATATATCTGGCAGCACGTGACAGATATAGTGTCCAGAGGGAGGATAAGGCCGGGACAGGCTATGTTGACTTTATCTTCTATCCCTATCAGGAAAACGATGATTGTCTTATATTAGAGCTGAAGGTGGACCATACGCCTGAGGAAGCGATTGAGCAGATTAAACGCAGACAGTATGCGCTCAAATTTGCCGGAACTCTGGGAGATGGCAGCAAGCGTTATAAAGGACGGATTTTGGCTGTCGGTATAGGCTATTCCAAGAAAACAAAGCAGCACCGCTGTAAGGTAGAGGTGCTGCAGAAGTAGTTGGCTGTATAAAACAAAAAAGCAATTTGCAACTGTGATTTGGCAGAGGCAAATTGCTTTTTATATTGTTATTATTTCTACGCTCTCCTGATATTCAGCACAGCAATCGCCGCAAATATCAGTCCCATGCCGATGATTTTCACCGGCGTCAGAGCTTCCGCAAAGAAGATGACACCGACGGCGGCAGCCACAAAGGGCTCAATCGTCGCAAGGATGGAGGCCTGTCCTGCTTCAATCTGCTCCAGTCCTTTGGTGTAGAGCAGATAAGGAAGCACGGCGCAGAGCAGGCCCAGTCCTAAAACGCTGACGATGGACGGCAGGTCAATGGCTGCAAGACGCTGATAATCAAAATCTGCGAGCGGCCAGGAGGCAATGAGTGCCAGATAAAAGGTGTAGGCGGTGATGGTGAGTGACGAATATTTGCGCACTGCATATTTGCCGAAAATGCTGTACAGCGCATAGCCGAAGCCGCTGCCTAAGCCATAGAGCAGGCCGCTGAGCGTAAGCGTAAGGCTGCTGCCGAAGACGCCGGTTACACAGGCGCAGCCGCTGAAGGTGAGCAGCAGAGCGAGTGCCTTGGTGCGCGTGAAGGCTTCACCGAAGCACAGCAGTGACATAAGCATAACAAAGACAGGCGCGGTGTAAAGCAGTAGCGCTGCCACTGCCAAGCTTGTCTGCTGCATGGCGTTGAAGTAGCAGTAGTTGAAGAATACCAGGCTACAGATGCCGGTACCGACGAAAAGCCAGAGGTCACGCAGTCTGATGCGCAGGGCGGCACTTCCTGACCGCAGCAGCGGCAGTGTGACGCAGATTGCCGCTGCCAGCGAACGCAGGGCAACAATTTGCATGGAGCTGAAGCCTTGTGCTGCCAGTGTTCTGACGAAGAGTCCGATTAAACCCCAGCAGATAGCAGCAGTGATGATATAAAGATAGGCCTTTGTTTTCATTGCTAAGCCTGCTTTTTGCCACGTCCCCAAAAGGTGTGGAATTTTTGCAGCAGCTCCTTGCCGGGCTTGGGCGGCCACAGCTCCTGCCTGTCGCTGTCACGCATGGCTGCTGCCAGATGCTCGTAGATTTCCGGATACTGAGCATCGAGCGCGGCGATATGCTCCTTGATGTCCTGACGCATGGTGTGACCGTCATAGGGACAGGGGTTTTTAATGGGCTTCAGGCCCAGCTTTGCCACCAGCTCGCGGATTTCCTGCTCGCGGTAGTAGAGCAGCGGGCGCAGTACCGTGATGCCGGAGCGCGAAAGCGGCGTTACGGGCAAAAAGGTGCGCAGCTGTCCGCTGGTCACCAGATTCATGAAGAAGGTTTCCACTGCATCGTCATTGTGGTGCGCTAACGCTACCTTGTTGAAGCCAAGCTCCTGCGCGCGGCGGTTGGTGGCGGCGCGGCGGAAGTAGGCGCAGGTGAAGCAGGGGCTGCCGCCTTTTTTTGCGTGTGCCGCCATCACGTCAACGTCGTCGCTATAGTGTGTCAGGCCGAACTGCGCGCAGAAGGCCTCCAGTTCCGCCTTGGGAAAGTTGGGTGCAAACATGCCGTTGACGGTGTAGCAGGCAAGGTCGAAGGGAATCGGCGAATATTTTTTGATTTCCGCCAGCATGGCTGTCAGAAGCATGCTGTCCTTGCCGCCGCTGAGGCCGACAAGGATGCGGTCGCCCGGCTGCAGCATATCGAATTCTATAATAGCCCGCCACAGCTTGCTTAAATCCTTGGCGGGAACGAAGGTGCTTTTCTTAGTCATCTGTATAATCTCCTTTTGCATTACATAGCATTATTTTAACACAATGCAGCTGCTTTTCCTAGCATATCTCTAGGCTAAAGCGGCTGCTTTTCTTCGCCTAAGCGACGCGTTTTGTGATATAATATTTAAGTCAAAAATATTTTTACCCAAGAAGAGGATGCAGGTGCATCCGTGAAATATTATGGAGGCTAACGACTGATGACCGATACAATGCAAGGACTCAATAAAGAGCAGCTTGATGCAGTACAGACTATTAACGGACCGATGCTGATTCTGGCGGGTGCAGGCAGCGGCAAGACGAAGGTGCTTACCTGCCGTATTGCCCATCTGCTGCAGCAGGGTGTGCGTCCCTATCGCATTTTGGCGATTACCTTTACCAATAAAGCCGCCGCGGAAATGCGCGAGCGCGTAGACCGTATAGCAGGCGCTGCGGCCAGAGATGTGTGGCTGTTTACCTTCCATGCCTTCTGCGCCCGTCTTTTGCGCTATGAGCTGGAAAATCTCAACGGCTATGCCAATAATTTTGCTATTTACGATACGAGTGACAGCAAAAACCTGATTAAGCAGGTGCTGAAGGAAATGAATCTGGATGAAAAGCGTTTCCCGTTGCCGGCGATTATCAGCCATATCAGCAACGCGAAAAATGCTTTACTGTTGCCCGATGCCTACGCTCGCGAGGCCTCCGGCTACTATGAGCAGCAGGTGGCAAAAATTTATGATGCTTATCAGAAAAAGCTACAGGCCAACAATGCCGTAGACTTTGATGATTTGCTGCTGCTGGCTTTGCGTCTGCTGCAGGAAAATCCGGCGGTAAGAGAAAAATACCAGCGCAAGTTTGATTATCTGATGGTTGACGAATATCAGGACACCAACCATGCGCAGTATCTGCTGACAAAGCTGTTGGCTGCAGGCCACAGAAACATCTGCGTAGTAGGCGATGCCGACCAGAGCATTTACGGCTGGCGCGGTGCCGATATCCAGAATATCCTTGATTTTGAGAAGGATTATCCCGATGCCAAGCTGGTGAAGCTGGAGCAGAACTACCGCAGCACGCAGGTTATTTTGGATGCTGCCAATGCCGTTATCGATAACAACAGCGGACGCAAGCCGAAAAATTTGTGGACTGCCAACGGCAACGGCTCGGAAATCGTTTACTATCAGGCGAATGATGAAAGAGATGAAGCACGCTATGTGATTGAAAATATGCAGAAGCTGCAGCTGAACGAAGGCGCCAAGCTGGGTGATATGGCAGTGCTGTATCGCACCAACGCGCAGTCACGTGTATTCGAGGAAATGCTGATTAAGAGCGGTATCGCCTATACGATGGTCGGCGGTACGAAGTTCTATGAGCGCAAGGAAATCAAGGATGCGCTGGCTTATCTGCGCTTGCTTTATAATCCGCATGACAGCCTGAGCTTGCTGCGTATTATCAACGTTCCGCGCCGCGGTATCGGTGATGCTACGCTGGCACGTCTGCAGGAGCATGCCAATGCTACTGGCCAGACGCTGTTTGAGGTAGTGACCAATGCAGCGGATGTCCCCGGTATTGCGAGCCGTTTTGCCAACAAGCTGGACGAGCTGAGCGGTCTGCTCTTTGAGCTGATGGGCGAGGCTGCCGATGTGCCGGTAAAGCAGCTTTTGGATGATGTGCTGTTGAAAACAGGTTATCTGGAGGAGCTGCAGAACAGCAAGGACCCGCAGGACGAAAGCCGTGTGGAGAACCTGAAGGAAATGCTGAGCGTAACCGAGGAATTCGCAGTAAAATGCGAGCGTAACGGCGAAGAGCCGACGCTGGAAAACTTCCTGGCTGACGTAGCGCTGGTTGCCGATATTGATGATGCGGAGCTGGGCGAAGAAGCAGTTACCCTGATGACGCTGCATTCCGCCAAGGGCCTGGAATTCCCCGATGTCTTTTTGGTAGGTATGGAGGAGGGCATCTTCCCGCATTCTCGTACTCTGATGGACGAAAACGAGATTGAAGAGGAGCGCCGCCTGTGCTACGTAGGCATTACGCGTGCGGAAAAGCATTTGTTCCTGAGCAACGCCAGAACACGCACTATCTACGGCCGCACGCAGTATTACACACCATCCCGCTTCCTGCAGGAGGTGCCGCGTAACCTGGTGCATGTAATCAAGCGCCAGGTAGTGCAGCGTCCGGCGATGACTTCGCAGGTACACAAGCCTACTGCCAAGGAAAACGCCAACTGGTTCGAGCAGCATAAGGCCAGCTTCTTCCCGAGGGAAAGCAGTGCGGCGGCAGGCTGCAGCTTCCGTGTCGGCGATAAGGTTATGCATAAAAAGTGGGGCGCAGGCACGATTGTTACCGCTAAGGCTGCGGATGACGGCCAGGAGGTTACGGTTGCGTTTGCCGGCGGTGGTATCCGTAGCCTGCTGACGAAGTATGCTAAGCTGGAAAAGCTGTAAGCAGCGGCTTTCCTGATAAAAATGTTGGAGGATAAAGCAATGGCAGAAATGGATTTATTTGCTGATGAGCGTGCAGCGGATTTGGCTGAGGCCGATAAGCTGCGCCGCGAAATCCGTCATAACGAATATTTATATTATGTATTGGATGCGCCGGAGATTACGGATGCCGAATATGACCGCATGATGGTGCGCCTGCGTGAGCTGGAGGCGCGCTATCCTGACAGCATTCCGGCCGATTCGCCTACGCAGCGCGTCGGCGGCCGTGCCTCCTCGCAATTTACCGAGGTGCGCCATCTGGAGCCACTGCTGAGCTTGGGCAATGTGTTTTCCGCCGAGGAGCTGCGTGCCTTTGATGAACGCGTTCGCAGCGGTCTGCCTGCAGGCAGCAAGGTGGAATACGTTATGGAGCCGAAGATTGACGGCCTGGCCTGCAGCCTGATTTACGAAAACGGCAAGCTGGTGCGTGCTGCTACTCGCGGTGACGGCGTAGTGGGCGAAAATGTTACGGCCAACGTGCGCACCATCCGCAGCATTCCGCTGACGCTGAAGGTGCCTGAGGGTGAAGCAGTGCCGGAGCTTTTGGATGTGCGCGGTGAGGTCTATATGCCGCGTCAGGCGTTTATGCGTTTAAACGAGCAGCGCGCGGAGCGCGGCGAGAGCGAGTTTGCCAATCCGCGTAATGCGGCGGCAGGCAGTCTGCGCCAGCTGGACCCGCAGGTAACGGCAAGCCGCAGCCTGAGCTTTTTTGCCTATTATCTGGTAGGCGAGGGTGCGCAGCCCAAGCACAGCGAATCGCTGGCTTTGCTGGCACGCTACGGCTTTAAGGTGAGCGAAAATTATAAGGTTGTCGAAAATATCGACGAGGCGATTAAATATATCGGCGATTTCAACGAGCTGCGTCAAGGCCTGTCCTACGATACTGACGGCGCTGTTATCAAGGTCAACGATGTTTACCAACAGCGTATTCTGGGCGCTACAGGCAAGGATCCGCGCTGGGCAACGGCCTATAAATATCCGCCGGAGCAGGCGGAAACTACGCTGGAGGATATCGACTGGCGTGTAGGACGCACAGGCGTACTGACACCGACGGCAGTGCTGACACCGGTAAAATTAAGCGGCAGCGTTATCAGCCGTGCAACACTGCATAACGAGGATTTTATTCGCGCTAAGGATATCCGCATCGGTGACAGGGTTGTTATCAACAAGGCCGGCGAAATTATTCCCGAGGTACTGCGCGTAGTAGTTGAAAAGCGCACCGGTGACGAAAAAGAGGTGGTAATCCCCAACGTCTGCCCGGAATGCGGCTGGCGTGTAGAGCGTCAGGGCGAGGAAGCAGCTATCCGCTGCATCAATCCGCACTGCCCGGCGCTGGGACGCGAGGGCCTCATTCACTTTGTCAGCCGTGATGCGATGAATATCGACGGCTGCGGTCCTTCCGTTATCAATGCACTGCTTGATGCAGGACTGGTGCGCGATGCTGCGGATTTGTACAGCCTGCGCAAGGAGGATTTGCTGAAGCTGGAGCGTATGGGTGAAAAGTCTGCGGATAATCTGCTGTCAGCCTTGGCCGAGAGCAAGAAGAACGAGCTGGACAAGCTGCTCTTTGCTTTGGGTATCCGTCATGTGGGTGCCAAGGTAGCGCGTATTCTGGCAACGGAATTCGGCAGCATGGAAAAGCTGCAGCAGGCACAGCCGGAAGAGCTGGCGCAGATTCGTGATATCGGTGATAAAATTGCGGAAAGCGCTGTTACCTGGCTGAACGTACCGGCGAACATCGACCTGGTGGAGCGCCTGGCAGCAGCGGGACTGACGATGACGTTTACGCCGCCTGCCAGTCAGGAGGATAACCCCTTCTTCGGCAAAACGCTTGTCTTTACGGGCACTATGCCTACGTTAGGACGTGCCGAGGCCAAGACGATGGCGCAGGATGTGGGTGCGAAGGTAAGCGGCAGCGTCAGCAAAAAGACGGATTACGTCATTGCGGGCGCGGAGGCCGGCAGTAAGCTGGAAAAGGCACAGCAATTAGGCGTAACGGTTATTGATGAAGCAGAGTTCTTACGTCTGCTTAAAGGTGAATAAGGCATAAAAATAGCGTGGCTGCAAGCAGCGGCCACGCTTAATTTTTTAGTGATGATATTCGTTTTTGTGTTCCTTGGCCAAAGCGTCCCAAACAGGCAGCTGCAGGCCGGCGATTTCAGAGGTGAACGGAGTGCCGTCGTTCTTTTCGAAATGCTTCCAGGCACGCAGTACATATTTAAAGCCGATATATTGCAGCGGTAAGTTGCAGTACACCATGAGGATGTTGGCGAAGTCGCTCAATTCCCACAGTGCGCCTAAATCCATACCGGCGATGTTGGTGATAACGCCGAAGGAAATAACGATGAGGCACAGCACGCGGATGGCGTTGATGAAGGATGCCTTACTGGAAATGCGGTTGGCGCACATTTCGGTGAAGGACATAAAGCCCAAGAGGCAGGTGAAGGCAAACAGGCCGAAGCAAACGCTTACGAGGAGCGTAACAACGCTGTAAAGAGTGTCGTTGCCACCGGTCAGAGCACCGCAGGAGGCGAGAAATTTATCCAGCTTGCCCAGCTCAAACCAGGCATTGGCATCTGCCGTGAGCCACATGCTGCCCATGATAACGACAAAGCCGGTCAGGGTGCAGATAACGATGGTATCAAGAAATACGCCCAAAGCCTGCACACAGCCCTGCTCGCAGGGGTGTGCAACCTCTGCTGCTGCTGCCGGCATGGTGATGGTACCCTGGCCTGCTTCGTTAGACATCAGGCCGCGCTTGATACCTTGGCTGAGCGCCAGACCGAAGGCACCGCCGAAAACAGCATCAGGCGCAAAGGCCTGCGTGAAAACGGAGCTGAAGAACAGCGGAATGCGGTCCAGGTTGCCGACAGTCAAGGCAATGACGGTGAGCACATAAATAACTGCCATAATGGGAACGATGCGGTCGGTAACCTTCGTAACCTTTTTGATGCCGCCGAAGCTGATAACAGCAGTGATAACAATAAGCACTGCAAAGGAAATCCAGTAGAGCGAGGAATTGGTGGGGATATTCACACCAATGATTTTGCTGGCGATGGCACCCACGGCGGAAATAGTGTTGAAGCCTTGTGCTGGGAAGCACAGCAGCGCATAAACGATATACAGCATGCTGAGCGCAACGCCGGCAGCGGCGGAATCGTTCAATAATTTGCGTGCGTAAAAGGGCAGGCCACCGACATATTCGTTATCACGCTTTTCCTTGAAAATCTGCGAAAGCGTGGATTCTGCAAAGGACGTTGCCATGCCGAAGAAGGCGGAACCCCACATCCAGAACAATGCGCCCGGGCCGCCGATGGAAATTGCGCCGGTTACGCCCAAGATATTGCCGGGACCGACACGCATAGCGGTGGAAAGCAAAAAGGCTGTGAGTGAGGAAATACCGTTGCGCGTATGATTACGCTGCATCAGTACCTTCACAGCGAAGACAAAGTTGTGCACCTGGACAAAGTGCAGACGGAAGGTGAAGTAAATGCCTGTGCCGACCAATAAAATAATTGCCAGACTAAAATTTCCCAGAATTGGGATAGAACCGTACCAGTCGAGATTACAGGGGAAATCCCAGAACCAGTTGGAAACAATCTGGATTTTGGCGCAGATGGCGTTAACTGCATCAAATAAAGCTTGCATAAGACCTCTCTCCTATAGCTGTAAATTTATTTTGCCCTTGCGTTAAGGCGCAGCAAAGGCAGCTTCATTATCTATATCTTAACCTTTTTTATATTGCTTGGCAATGGGTGCGGGGAAGTATACAATATATAGCGAAACCTATTTTCTCTGCAAGAAAAACTTTTTTGTGTTGATTTCTCATACATAATTTACAGACAAACAGCGCTATTTGTACTATAATATAAAGTTAGATAAGTAACATCTGCTGTCTTTCGCACAGATGTCTATATGTAATTTAGAAATGAGGGAATATGATGAAAGAGTATAATTCCATATCAGAACCGTTTTTAGCGGATGTGCGCGCCGTAGTAGGTGACGCTAATGTATTTACCGAGCCTGAAAAGCTGGAGCAATATAAAACCGACGAGGAATATGATCCGCGCCGTTTCCGTGTGCCTGAGGCTGTTGTGCGTCCTGCCAATGCCGAAGAAATTGCCGCAGTTGTGAAGCTGTGCAATAAGTACAATGTGCCGCTGACTGTCCGCAGCGGCGGTACCAGCCTTGCCGATGGCGCGATTGCTGTCTGCGGCGGTATTGTACTGCTCATGGAGCGCTTGAATAAAATTATCGAGATGAATACCGAAGCGATGTATGTTGTCGCCGAAGCCGGCGTGCGTACAGTTGATATTCAGAAGATGGCCAACGAAGCAGGCTATCTTTACGCAGGTGACCCCTGCAGCGCCGAAAGCTGCCTGATCGGCGGCAATCTGGCAACCAACGCCGGCGGCAGCAAGGCAGTCCGCTATGGCGTTACCCGTAATCAGGTTTACAGCCTGGAGATGGTTACCCCGACCGGCGAAATCGTGGAGGTTGGCAGCCGTCTGAAAAAATGCAGCACAGGCTATTGCATGGAGCAGCTGGTAATGGGCAGTGAAGGCACTTTGGGTATTATCACCAAGGTAACCTTGAAGCTGCAGCCGATGCCTCCTTATCGCTTTGACCTGCTGGCAGTATTTGACGACCCGTTCAAGGCTCTTGATGTAGTGCCGAAGATTATGCAGGCCGGTCTGAACCCGACGAGCATGGAATATATGGATAATTCCTATGTGCGTGCCTGCGCCGATTATATTGAATTTAAGGGAGCACCGCATTATGAGGATGGTATTTACGTTATCATTACGGTAGAAACCTTCAGCGAGGATGAGTTGGACATGAAGATGGAGCAGCTCGACGAGCTGTGTGAAGCAGCAGGTGCCGTTGAAGTTCTGGAAGCGGATGACCGTATCTGGGCAATGCGCCGCAACTGCCAGGAATCTATCAGCCTTGTAAGCAAGGTTTCCCTGACCGACGATGTTGTTGTGCCTGTAGACCGCATTGCGCCGACCATTAAAGAAATTATGCATATCGGCAGCAAGTATCCCTTCCCGATTCCGGTAAAAATCAACGCGCATATCGGTGACGGCAATCTGCATATCGTTCTCTGCAAATGCGATTTGGATGATGCAACCTGGGAAAAAATCGTGCATGACTTCCATGAAGAGGTTTATGCCTATGCTTACGCTCAGGGTGGCCGCTTAGCCGGTGAGCACGGCATCGGTGCCAAGAAGCTGGCTTATATGGAAGAGTTTACACCTGCCGGTGAGCTGGAGCTGATGCGCAGGATTAAGCTGGCTTGGGATCCGAATTTGATTCTGAATCCGGGTAAGGTGTTTAACGCATGAAGTCTGACGAATAAGGCATCATAGACGCAAAGACCCGGTTTGTCGCAAGCTTTGCGTAGCGAAAAACCGATGGTCGTGCTAATGTCGCTTGCGACGAGCTTCATCACAGTCACCTTGACGTACGTTTAGTACGCCGGCGGTGCCTGTTCTTCGCCTCTGATACCTTCTCGTCAGCCTTTAGAAAAGGTAGTGTATTATGAGCAATTACAATTCTGTAACTCCTGAATTTATTGATGAATTAAAAACGCTGTTGGGCGAAAAATATGTCAAAACCGATGCTGATACGCTCGACCGCTATAAGACGGACGAGGAGGCGGACGAGCGCTGCTTCCATCTGCCGGATGTAGTGGTAATTCCGGCAAACGCCGAGGAAATTGCCGGCGTAGTGAAGCTGTGCAACAAATACCTCATTCCGCTGACCGTGCGCGGTGGCGGTACAGGTATCGTTGACGGCGCTATTGCTGACAAGGGCGGCGTAGTGCTTTTAATGGAACGCCTCAACAAGATTATCGAGCTGAATAAGGAAGGCTTGTACATGGTAGCACAGGCCGGTGTGCGCACGCTGGATATTCAGGCAGCGGCGAAGGCGGAGAATCTGCTTTATGCAGGTGACCCGTCGAGCAGCGACAGCTGCCAGATTGGCGGTAATCTGGCGACAAATGCCGGCGGCATCAAGGCAGTGCGCTACGGCGTAACGCGCAATCAGGTCTACGCTGTGCAGATTGTTACGCCTTACGGCGACATTGTTGACCTGGGCTCGCCGCTGAAAAAATGCAGTACAGGCTACTGCATGGAGCAGCTTGTTATCGGCAGCGAAGGTACGCTTGGTATCATTACGCAGGTAACGCTGAAGCTGCAGCCCTTGCCTCCGTATAAAATCGATATGCTGGCAATTTTCCATGACCCGATGGCGGCAATCGGCGTTGTGCCGCAGCTTGTGAAAGCAGGTATTGATCCGACAAGCATCGAATATATGGATAATCCTAATGTGCGGACAACCTCGGAATATCTTGAATTCCCCGGTGCGCCGCATGTTGAAGATGGCATTTACGTTATCATTACGATAGAAACATTTAACGAAGATGAGCTGGACATGAAAATGGAGCAGGCCAGCGATATCTGCGAGGCCGCAGGCGCTGTGGATGTTCTGGAGGCAGATGAGCGTATCTGGTCAATGCGCCGCAACTGTCTGGAATCTGTGAGTCTTATCAGCAAGGTGTGCACGACGGATGACGTTGTTGTGCCGGTTGATGAAATGAGCGATATGATTCAGTACATCATTAAAACTGTGGCAAAATATCCTTTCCCGCTGCGTATCAACGCACATATCGGTGACGGCAACCTGCATATCGTGCTGTGTAAGCTGGATTTGTCCGATGAGGAGTGGGAATCCGAATTAAGCCGCTTTACGGAAGAGGTTTATACATATGCTTATGCGCATGGTGGCCGCCTTTCCGGTGAGCATGGCATTGGCAGCAAGAAGGCACACTTTTTGGAGCGCTTTACTCCGAGCGGTGAGCTGGAGCTGATGAGAAAAATAAAAAAAGCCTGGGATCCCAATAATATCCTGAATCCAGGCAAGGTTTTTGATTTATAAGACTATCTCAATGGTCTGCTGTAAAACTAAAATATGTAGCATTGTAGCTAAGTAGCAAAGGAGAGATTTTAGTATGACAAATTACAATCCCGTAACCGAAGAAGTCCTGGAGGAGCTGCGTAAAGCAGTTGGTGCAGAGCATGTAAAAAATGATGCCGAAACTCTGGAGCGTTACAAAACCGACGAAGAGCCGGACGCTCATTACCACCATCTGCCGGAGGTAGTTGTAGCACCGGGCAGCACCGAAGAGGTGGCTGCTATTATGAAAATCGCCAATAAATATCTTGTGCCTGTAACTCCGCGCAGTGCCGGTACCAGTGTATCCTGCGGTGCGATTCCTGTTTTCGGCGGCATTGTGCTACTGATGGAACGCATGAACAAGATTATTAAGCTTGATGCCGATGCTATGTATATGGAGGTTGAGGCTGGTGCGCTGACCTCCGATATTCAGGCTAAGGCTAACGAAGCAGGCCTGCTGTATGCCGGTGACCCCTGCAGTGCTGACAGCTGTATGATCGGCGGCAACATTGCAACCAACGCCGGCGGCAACAAGGCTGTACGCTACGGCACTACCCGTCATCAGGTTTATTCTATTGAGGTTGTTACTCCGACCGGCGAAATCGCTGAGTTGGGCAACCGCCTGAAAAAATGCAGCACCGGCTACTGCCTCGACCAATTGGTAATGGGCAGTGAGGGTACTCTGGGTATCATTACCAAAGCAACTCTGAAGCTGCTGCCGCTGGCTCCGTATCGTCTGGATATCCTTGCAGTTTTCACCGAGGTACAGAAGGCTGTCGACCTGGTGCCTGCGCTGGTTAAGGCCGGCCTGAATCCGACAAGTGTTGAATTTATGGACAACGGCTTTGTACGTGCTGCCAGCGATTATGCAGAACAGCGTCTGCCGCATTATGAGGATGGCAGCTACGTTATCGTTACCGTGGAAACCTTTAACGAGGACGAGCTGGATATGAAGATGGAGCAGCTTGACGAAATCTGTACTGCCTGCGGTGCAACCGACGTTGTTGAAGCAGACGAGCGCGTCTGGAAGGTGCGCCGCAGCTGTCTGGAAGGCTCCAAGGCTTTGAGCAAGGTATCTACCTCTGATGACCTTGTTGTACCTATCGACAAAATCGCTGTCTGCCTGAACCACCTGATGGAGGTTTCCAAGCAATTTGATTTCGAATGCATGTGCCTGGCTCACGCAGGTGACGGTAACCTGCATTTCAACTGCCTGAAGATGGATATGACCGACGAAGAATGGGAAAAACAGCTCGCAGAGTTTCACAAAATCTGCTACGCATATGTTTATAGCCTGGGCGGCCGTCTTTCCGGCGAGCATGGCATCGGTGCGAAAAAGATTGACGCACTGGCAGCTTATTGCGACCCGGTAGAAATGTCTATCATGAAGACTATTAAACGCGCTATGGACCCGAATAATATCCTGAATCCGGGCAAGCTTATCCGTGCCTGATTCTTTTTGAGCACTGCTGAATAATTTTAATATAGCGTCCGACGTACTCTTATATGCAAGAGTACGTCGCTTTTTTTATTTACAATATTCCTCGCCTACATTATAAATGTTGCCAACTTGATAGAGGCAGAGTTAAATAAATTGCGGAAAATTAAAAAACTATTGCTTGTAAAATACGTATATGTTATAATGCTGTCTATATAAATTTAATTAGGAATAATGAATATATATTATGAAAAGGGGAGGATGATGAATATGACAGAGGAATACAATCGCCTGATAGGCAAGCGTGTAAAAATGCAGCGCATTTCCGCTAAGGTATCTCAGACAGAATTGGCGAAGGAGTTGGGGGTAACTCAGACGCATTTAAGCAATATCGAAAACGGACGCGCGGGTTTGACAATACCCAATCTGATTAAGCTGCATCAGATTTTGGAATGTCCTATCAGTTCTTTTTTTGTGGATATTGAAGGGGAAAAGGAAGCTGATAACAGCAGCGATATAACTCTGGAAAATGTTATGGAGCTGGCAAGACTCCTGAAAAAGGCACGTGCCTGAAACAAAAAGCAAAGTCATTTTATGGCTTTGCTTTTTGTTTTTGTTGTGGCAGTATTTTTAGGCAAGCTGTTTTTTACTCAGGCAGGAATTTCGGGATTCATGGCGAACTATCCATATATTACATATTTTTTAAAGGAGCAATTAGATGAGTACATTCACCAAGGTCCTGTTGGCCACAGATCTGTCCCCGCAGGCTGATAAATTGACCGAGTGTCTGTTTTGCTTATGCCCCGATACGGAAACGGAAGTGGTTTTGGCTCACGTCTTTGATGATGACGATGATGCCGACCCTGACGGTAGCAGCTTTAAAAAAGCGCGCAGCCGATTGGATGGGTATAAAAATGATATAGAGCAGGCAGGCTATGAAGAAATTTCCATTGTAACCCCGGCAGGCGAGCCCTGCGAAACCTTAAGCAGGCTGGCGGAAGAAAACGACGCTGACCTGATGCTGGTAGCATCTCACCGCAAGGGCTTTTTGAAGCGTGCGCTGATGGGCAGCACTACCTATGAGCTGGCACGGGCTACAATGATTCCCCTGCTGATTAATAAGGATGAGGAAGATGAGGTTACAGAAAATCTGCTGGATACTGTGCTGATACCGACCGATTTTTCCCGTAAATCCTTAGAAGCGCTGAACGTTATCCGCAGTCTGCGTGAATATGTAGGCAAGGTATTGTTTGTGCATGTTGTTGAGCATAGCAGAAACAAACATGATTACAAGGAAAAATACGGCAGTGCCAAGATGTTTTTGCAAGAGCTGGTAGACGAAATGAAAATTTTCGGTATTGAAGCCGATTACCGCATTGCACATGGCGTAGCCTCCAGAAAAATTGCCGCTATCTGTGAGCGCGACAATGTCAGTCTGATTATGATGACTAAAACCGGTGCCGATATGACTAACGGCGATGATTTGGGCAGCACCTCGGAAAACGTGGTTCTGAATTCTGATTGTGCGGTAATGCTGCTGCCGGCTGAAGACAGTGATGAGGAGGATACCTTCTCCTAAACTGCCGCAGAAGAATTTTTTTTGATGATTTTATAAAAATTTTCACAAAAAACGCTTGACTTTCATTAAAAATGCCAGTATAATACTACTTGCAGTTATGTTGACTGCGGGTACGTATTGTGCTGGCAAATTGAAAATAGTTTAAAGTTTTCAACCTTGGAGAGATGACCGAGTGGTTGAAGGTGCACGCCTGGAAAGCGTGTGTACGGGAAACCGTACCGAGGGTTCGAATCCCTCTCTCTCCGCCACTTAAAAATCTGCCGCACTGAGCGGCTTTTTTAATAAAATCATATAGCTTGTTTCTCTGTAGGATCGTAGAGCCGGGTCCTGCGCAATGGGAGCCTGTGAACCAGGTCAGGTCCGGAAGGAAGCAGCCTTAAGCGGATACTTTCATGTGCCGCGGGGAAGCCCGTCTTTGCGGTCCTACAGGGAAATAAACGAAGAAAATCCGTCGCATGTGCGACGGATTTTTTTGTGCTGCGCTTATTTGCTGAGCAGCTCGATTTTTTTCATATAGGGAGCAACGATAGTAGCGATGGCCTGAGGATTTGCTGCCTGCCAGGCGGCAAAGTCCAGACCGCTTTGGGCGATATGCTTGCCGATTTCCAAAAGCACGAAGGGGATATCTTCGGCGAGCAGTGTGCCTACTTCTTCCCCTAGGCGTTCGCTGCCCTGCAGTGAGCAGCCGTTGATGTACATAGTGAAGGCTGGGTGTGCTGTACCCTTGATGACCTTAACTGTACCGCGGAAGCCGAGTTCGCCTATTTGGTGGGTGCCGCAGCTGGAAGGACAGCCGGAAATATAAATCTGCGGCAGAGCATCACTGGCGGCGTACTGCGTAGCCATTTCTTCGAAGCAGCTTGTCAGCAGGCTTTGGGAATCTCCCATGCCCATCTGGCAGACGGTGGAGCCGATGCAGGCCACGCTGCTTGTGAAGGCATTATAGGCTGTGTCAGGCGTGAGCGACATTACCTTTGCTGCTTCGGGAGCAGTGAGGTTGATAATATAGACGCTTTGGTCGGGTGCAAGACGCAGCTCGGCGGCTTTAACGTTCTGCAGATAATCCGCCAGAGCGAGGAAGCTTTCGATTTTGGGCAGGCCTGCCTGCGGATGATAATTTACGGCGTAAAGACCTGGCTGCTTCTGGGAGGTAATACGGAAGCCGGTGATGAGCTTGAAGTCGCGCTTGGTGATTTTTGTTGATTCCGGCTGCAAATCAAGACCGCCCTCCTGCAGTGCCTGCAGGAGGCGTTCGCTGTAGGCTGCCTTGTAAGCGGCTTCACCGCCTAAAAGCTCAGGCAGATAACGGGTGCGTGCTTTGGAGCGTTGCGTATAGGTGCCGCATTCGCGGAAGGTGGCGAGCATTGCTTTGATATGATACAAGATTTTTTCGGGAGCAACAGCCTCGGCCATTTTTATACCGATGCAGGGAGCAGGTCCCAGACCGCCGGCACTGTAGACATCGAAGCGACCGTCGGGACGGGCGGCGAAGCCTAAATCGCGCATGGTAGCGTGCGTAAGATTTTGCGGGGAATTGGAAAAGCCGGTTTTAAATTTGCGTGGTAGCTTGCCGTCGGGAATGGCAGCGACAAGATATTGCGCCGCTGCTTCGGCGTAAGGCAGCACGTCAAAATATTCTTCGCGCTCTACACCGCTTAAGGGTGAGCAGAGGATATTACCGGGATAGTCACCGCCGCAGCCGAAGGGGATGATATCTGCGTCCAGGCATTGCTGCAAAATTTCGCTGGCAGCTTCAGCGCTGAGGTCATGCAGCTGTATAGTCTGCCCGGTTGTGAAGTGAATGCGGCTGATGTTATATTTGCGGATCATCTCGGCTATGAAGGTCAGCTTTGCAACAGTTATGCGACCGGCACTGCAGCGCAGGCGCAGCATATTGCTTTTGCCGTCGCGCTGGGCGAAGCTGCCGAAGTAGCCGGAAAACTCCTTATAGGCAATTTTGCCGATTTTTTCATTATGGTAGTCAGCAGTCTGCCTGGCAAAGTCAGGTAACTGCTTGCGTAAAAAGTCCTTGTCAATTTCGGGTATGGTCATTGCTGTAGCCTCCTTTTGATTAGCTGATGATATTATATAATACTTCAGTGCATTAGTAAAATATTTGTTTTGATGGTAAGCTGGAGCATCTAAACTGTAATTTACTTTTTAGGCTATTTTGAGTATAATAGTTATGTATGTAATAAATTCCGGGGAGGTGGCAGCGATGGCTTATGTAGCTTTATATCGCCAATGGCGACCGCAGGACTTTAACGCTCTTGTGGGACAAAAGGCTGTAAAAACAACCTTGAAAAATGCTTTGGCAAGCGGCAAAATAGCCCACGCTTATTTGTTTTCCGGTCCTCGTGGCACCGGTAAAACCAGTATGGCGCGTATTCTGGCCAAGGCTTTGAACTGCGAGCAGGGGCCTACTGCCGAGCCCTGTGGTCAGTGCAGCAATTGTCAGCGTATTGTGCAGGGAACCTCTCTGGATGTAATTGAAATTGACGCTGCATCCAACACCAGTGTAGATAATATCCGTGATCTGCGCGAGCAGGTAGCCTTCACGCCGGCGGAAAGCCGCTACAAGGTTTATATTATCGACGAGGTGCACATGCTGTCCACAGGAGCTTTCAATGCTTTGCTGAAAACATTGGAGGAGCCGCCGGCACACGCTGTATTTATTCTGGCGACTACGGACCCGCAGAAGGTGCCTGCAACGATTCAGTCGCGCTGTCAGCGCTTTGAATTCCGCAGGGTGACGGTAGACGAGATTGCGGAGCATCTGGCTATGGTAGCGGCTGGAAGCGGTATTGAGGCGGATGCGGATGCGTTGCGCTTAATAGCTATTCAGGCTGAGGGCGGCATGCGAGATGCGCTTAGCCTGCTGGACCAGTGCGGTGTTATGGCCAAGCGTGTTACTGTGGCAATCGTGCGCGAGGTGCTGGGCATCGTAGGCCGTGAAGCACTGCACGAGCTGACGGGAGCAATAGGCCGCAGGCAGCTACCGCAGGCGCTGGCTACGCTTAATCTGCTTTTGGAGCAGGGTAAGGATGTCAAGCAGGTGTTTACAGAGCTTATTGAGTATCTGCGGGCGTTGGTGCTTTATCTGGCAGTTCCTGACTATGAAGAAATTTATCTGACGGATACTAAAGAAGCGTTGGCGGAGCTGGCGCCGTTGTTCGGACGTGACCGTCTGTTGGCGGCGGAGGAAAGGCTGCACAGCGCTATTCAGGAGCTGCGCGGTTCTATGCGTCCGCGCATTACGGCAGAGCTGTGCCTTTTGGATTTATGCCGCGTAGAGGGCAGCACATTGGCTGCTTTATCGGCAAGAATAGAACAGCTGGAGCGTCAGCTGGCAGGCGGTGTGATGCCTGCTTATCAGCAGGCTGCGATTAACGCTCAGCCTGCGCCTGCTGTGGCAGTGCAGCAGCCAATCGTAAAGGAATATGCCGCACCGGCAGCACAGCAGCCGATTGCACAGCAGACACCTGCGGCAGAGCCTATGCAGGCAGCAAAAGCTGCTCCGGCTAAGAAGCCTGCAGTTAAAGCGCAACCGCAGCCTGCTGCCGATACGCTGACTGCAGCGGTGAACGCCGCTCCTAAGCCTAAAAGTGCCAGAGTGCAGCAGACAGAGGAATATGCCGGTGATTTTGCAGCCGGTGAGGATTTCTGGAAGCAGGCTTTGGAGATTATGAAGGCCGAAAAGAAGAATTCTATGGTATCCTGCGCTAAGAACGGCAGAGTCTTCAGCTTTGCCAACAACATTCTGCAGGTTGCCTTCAAGGCACCGTTCCTTGCGGACAGGATGAACAAGGATGATTATCGCAAAGCCTTCGAGGAGGTTCTGCTGCGTCTGGCAAGACGTGAAATCAGACTGGAGGCTGTTATCGAGGGCAAGGCCAAGCTGCCGCAACCCCCTGTAAAGCAGGAAGTGCAACAATCGCCGGAAAACGAAATGCAAAATCTGCAGGCAGCACAGCTGCCGGAAAACCTGCGCAAGGCATTTAATGCCTTAGGCGGCAGTGTAACGGATATATCAGACCAATGAAACCTAATTTAAGGCTCTGAAGCCTTGGCTTATGTTTCTGAGAATATATAATATCAATATATGTAAATATCAAGGAGGAATTTAATTATGTTTCCAGGTGGCATGGGTAATATGCAGGCAATGATGAAAAAGGTACAGAAAATGCAGGCTGATATGGCAAAAATGCAGGAGGATCTGAAAAGCCGTACTGTAGAAACGTCTGTCGGCGGCGGTGCCGTAACCGTTGTTGTCAGCGGTAAAAAAGAACTGAAATCCATCAAAATCAATCCGACCGCTGTAGATCCCGAGGATGTAGAAATGCTGGAGGATATGATTCTGACAGCTGTCAATGACTCTATGAAGCAGATTGACGAGCTTACCGAAAAAGAAATGGCTAAGGTTACCGGCGGCATGAAGCTGCCTGGCATGTTCTAAGCTGATGGCAAGAATGATCAGGCCGCTGGCTAATTTATATGAGCAGCTCAGGCGTTTGCCGGGCATAGGCTCAAAAACAGCTATGCGACTGGCCTATCATGTGATTGACATGCCTGCGGAGGATGTGAAACAGCTGGCGGCGGCCTTGAGCGGTGCCAAGGAGCAGATTCACTACTGCAGCCGCTGCTTTAATCTTACTGACAGCGATGTATGCGAGATTTGCCGTGACAGCTCGCGCGACAGCTTTACTATCTGTGTAGTGGAGCAGCCGCAGGATATTGCGGCGATGGAGCGCAGTCATGGCTATCACGGGCTGTATCATGTGCTGCATGGTGTGCTGTCACCGCTGGATGGTATTGGTCCGGAAAAGCTGCGCATCAGAGAGCTTCTCTTGCGCCTGCAGCAGGAATCAGTAAGTGAAATTATTATTGCGACCAACTCGGATGTAGAGGGTGAAGCGACTGCTACCTATCTGGCACAGCTGCTGAAGCCTGTAGGAATAACCGTCAGCCGTATTGCTCATGGTCTGCCGATGGGCGGCGATTTGGAGTATGCTGACGAAATAACCTTGTCTAAAGCGCTGGAAAACAGGCGCACAATGTAGAAAGGACCGGCGTTATTTAATATGGAATTTAATGCTATTTTGACACCGCTTGGTGCCTTAGGACCGATGATTGGCGGCGTACTGCTGCTTTTGCTGGTAGTAAAGCTGCTGTCGATGCCGTTTAAGCTGGTGTGGAATGGTCTCTGCGGCGCACTGCTGCTGTGGTTCATCAATCTGGTAGGCTCGTTGGCGTGCTTTACCATGAAGATTACGGTTATCAAGGCTTTGATTGCCGGCTTCTTCGGTGTTCCCGGTGCTCTGGCCGTAGTGCTGTATGAGCTTTTAGTTAAATAAGATAATTTGCCTTTGCCCCTGCACGTTGCTGCAGGGGTATTTTTATGCGCTTCGACGGGATAATCGTAAATAATATTGTATACAAACCAATAATACTGTATACAATCGGACTTTTCCATGATAAGTTGCTATAATTATCTTAACAGTTTTTTTACTTAAATATCTGGGGGTTGTAAAAATGAACTTATCTACAAAAATTTTAATCGGCCTTGCGCTTGGTATTATTGCAGGCCTGGAGCTGGGTGCTGAAGGTGCCGGCTTCGCCAAGACCTGGATTGGTCCTCTGGGAACAATTTTCATGAACATGATCAAAATGGTTATCGTACCGCTGGTATTCTCCAGTCTGGTAATCGGTGTTACCAGCTTGGGTGATATCAAAAAGGTAGGCCGTATCGGTGTTAAAACTGTAGCGTACTATCTGGTAACCACTGCTTTTGCTATCGTTATCGGTTTGGCAATCGGTACCATTATGCAGCCGGGTGTTGGTCTGCATATGGCTGCTGATACTGCTAAAGTTGCTGCTAAAGCTGCACCGCCTATTTCCAAGGTTATCATTGACATTTTCCCGACTAACCCGCTGGAAGCTATGGTTAAAGCCAACATGCTGCAAATCATCGTTTTCTCTCTCTTCGTTGGTGCCGGTATTACTGTTGTCGGTGAAAAAGCTAACGCTCTGAAGCACACCATTGATGGTCTGGCTGAGGTTTCCTACAAAATCGTTGGCATGATCATGGCTGTTGCTCCGATTGGTGTTTTCGGTTTGATTACTCCGGTAGTTGCATCTAACGGTCCTTCCGTACTGCTGCCGCTGCTGAAGGTTGTTATCGCTGTATATCTGGCCTGCCTCCTGCATGCAGTTCTCGTTTATGGCTCTATGATCAAATTCCTTGCAGGCATGGGCTTCATCCAATTCATTAAGGGTATTGCTCCGGCGTCCCTGATGGCTTTCAGCTCCTGCTCCTCCGGCGGTACTCTGCCGCTGACCATGAGCTGTGCTCAAAAAATGGGCGCTTCTAAAGAAGTTTCCAGCTTCGTTCTGCCGTTGGGCGCAACCATCAACATGGATGGTACTGCTGCTTATCAGGGTGTATGCGCACTGTTCATTGCTCAACTGTACGGCATTGACCTCACCGCTTCCCAATACATGACCATTATCGTTACCGGTACTTTGGCTTCTATCGGTACTGCAGGTGTTCCGGGCGCAGGCTTCATCATGTTGACCATGATTCTGACCAGCCTTGGTCTGCCGCTGGAAGGTTCTGCTCTTATCGCAGGTATCGACCGTATCCTGGATATGCCGCGTACCTCTGTTAACATCACCGGCGATGCTGCTGTAACTTTGCTGGTTGACAAGAGCGAAAAAAAGCATGCAGAAGCTGAAGCTCCTCTGTACTAATTAAAATCTGTCTTTCCCTTGGCGTCAGTTGCATTAGCGGCTGGCGCTTTCCTTTTATGCAAAAACATAATGTTTAAAGTGCAGTTTTCAAGGATTGTTACCTGAATTTTACAGCTTAGTTACATTTGTTGGCAGGAAAAAACTTTTGCTGCGCAGAAATTTATAAATACTATTTAATTTTGCAGGCAAAGGTGTTAAAATAAGGTGTTATTATGAATGAGATGGAAAAATTACAGTATGTATTGTTTGAGCGACTGCACCGTCGTGCTCCTGGCATTGATAAGCTGGACCGCTTGTGGGATGCTGCTGTGCTGCTGCCCTTAGTGCGTACTCCCGAAGGCATCAGTGTACTGTTCGAGGAACGGGCACATACGCTGCGCAGTCAGCCGGGTGAGGTGTGTTTCCCCGGCGGCAAGTACGAATGTGAGGATAACAGCTTTCGCAATACCGCAGTGCGCGAAACCTGCGAGGAGCTTGGCCTAAAGCCGGAGCATATCACCATCTGCGGTGAACTGGATTGTCTGGTGACGCATAACGGACCGATTATCCACCCCTTTGTTGGTCTGATTGATGATATCAGCAAGATTACGTACAGCAAAAGCGAGGTAGAGCGTATTTTTACTGTACCGCTTAAGGTGCTTTTGGAGCAAAAGCCAAGGCGTGGCTCCGTGCAGCTGGCAGACCATCCCGGTGATGATTTTCCGTTTGACCTGGTGCCGCAGCGCAAGCGTGGCTGGCGCATGAACAAGTCCTATTATGTGTATTTTTACCTGTATGAGGATAAGGTTATCTGGGGCCTGACCGCACGCATGCTGTATGCTTTCCTGTACCGCAGCCGCAAGGAGCTGACGGAATATCTGGCAGAAGAAATTGATTGAGAGGTTATATAAGGATGAAAAGCATTCTCCAGACAAAAATTTTAATAATTGTAACGGCTATCTGTGTAGTAGGCTATATTGCCTTCGGTTATTTCTTTCCGGAAACGGGATTGGATAATCTTGCGCCGACAGACAGGCTGAATCTGAAAAAGAATATCGTTGTTCTGGGCGTTGACGAACGCTCCGATGATGTGGGCCGCAGTGATACGCTTTTTGTCGTAATGTTCGACAGCAGCAACAAAAGCGCTTCCCTGCTTTCGGTACCGCGTGATACACGCGTACGCATTGACGGTCACGGCTGGGATAAGATTAACCATGCCTACGCTTACGGCGGACGTGAGCTGACACAGAAAACTGTAGAAGAGCTGCTGGGTATCAAAATCAACAATTACGTAATGGTTGATTTTAAAGGCTTTACCGGTCTTGTTGATGCTATCGGCGGTATTGATATCGATGTTGAAAAGGATATGTATTATCATGATACCTGGGACGGCTTTACCGTTGACCTGAAAAAGGGCCGTCAGCATCTGGACGGCAAAACAGCCATCCAATATGTACGCTTCCGTGATGAAGAGGGTGATATCGGCCGTATCCGCCGCCAACAGCATTTCCTGATGGCAGTTTACGACAAGATTACCTCTGCTGATATGCTGCTGCATATCCCCGGCCTGGCTAAGCAGCTGACCTCTATGGTGAAGACTGATATGCCTCTTGGTGATATGATAGATTTGGGCAGAGCGCTGCATTCCATGGTTAAGGAAAAGGGCCTGTCTATGGCGATGGTTCCTGGTACTCCGAAGTATATCGACGGTATCAGCTATTGGCTGCCGGATATCACCGACCTGCGTGAGTTGATGGTCAAGATGCAGGGTGCAACCATGACGGAACACTACAAATCTGCAGCTGAGCTGATGGAGAAGGAATACAACAACGCTGTGGAAAAGGTAGAAAAGGGCGATGACAGCGAGGAAAACAAGGAAGCTGTCAAGGAAGAAAAGGAACTGAAGGCTAAGAAAGAAGAAAAAGCGAAGGAAGAAAAGAAGAAGCAGGCTGATAAAGACAAGGATGCAGGTAAAAATACTGCTTCCCAAGAAGCTTCCTCCGACAGCCGCGGAGTTGTACGTCTTGTTAACTGCAGCGGCAGCAAGACAGCAGGCGCAGATGCTGCTGCGCGCTTGCGCAATGCAGGCTTTGAGGTTATCAGCGGCGGCAGTGGTGATGTAATTGCCAATACAATTGTTATTTCTACGACTAATAATGGTGCTGTTGTCAATCGTCTTTCCAACGTTCCCTTTGCGCACCAGATGCGCATCAGCCGCGACGGTGCTGCAGACTGCGATGGCGTAATTATGCTGGGCTCAGACTTCAAATAAGCTGTAAGCGGCCGCAGATTTGATACTGCGGGCTATGATATATGATAATCAATAATGTAATTGTCCACGAATCAGAAGACTTGCCTGAGGTTCGTGGACAATTTAGTCAGCTAACGTAAAAAAATTTACAAAAAACTCTTGCATTTTGTATACAAAGATGGTATACTAAGAGCATCAAAACAGCCCCTCATTTGGCCCTTCTTCGTAAGGGCTTTTTTTTTTGCCATTTTTAGAAATTTAGTATTTAATTTTGGAAATATTGTCAGTTAGCCATAGTCAATGTAGCAATAGTTTTCAGAATATGGTACAATATAACATAATATGGGAGAAGAACGGATATAACTTATATAGAGAATATTCATAATTAACAGGAGGCTTATATGCACGATGAAATACATGTTGTCGTAGATAGTCTTTCGGCAGCAGACGAAACAGCTTTGAAAGATGATCCCCGTTGTCACATTCTGCGTTTGATTATCCGTCATGGAGATTTGGAATGGCAGGACGGTGACCGTTCCCTGGCAGAATTATTTGGTATGGTAGAAGCAACCGGCAAGCTTCCTATTACTTCTCAGCCGCCTATTGGTGTTGTAGTGGAGCTTTTCACCAAGCTTGCTCAGGAAGGTAAAAAGGTTATTATGCTGACAGTAGACAGCGTACTCAGCGGTACCTATCAGACCGCCTGCGTTGCTGCGCGTCAGGTAATGGATGATATAAAGGGCGCGGATATCCGTGTAATCGACAGCAAGACTGCTGCCTGCCCTATCAGCGGTATTGCGCTGGAAGTACTGAAGCATACAGCTGCAGGCATGGATATTGACGAGGCCGAAAAAATGGCGCGTGAGATGGTTGCGCGTACAGAAACATTTTTCAGTGTAAATACATTAGACTATTTGCAAAAGGGTGGACGCATTGGCGCAGTTGGCGCTTTGATAGGAAGTATTTTTGGTATTCGCCCTATTGTGCACTTAGATAAAGAGGGCAGACTGGAAGTTGCGGATAAGTGCCGTACCCGTAAAAAGGTTATGAAGCGCATGGTTGAGATGGCTGCTGAAAAGGCACCCATTGAAGCAATTTTCGTCGCTCATGCAGAGGCTTTGGCAGATGCAGAGGATTTGAAACAGCAGTTGCAGGGATTGTTCCCGAATGTACCGACTATGCTTACAGGTATCGGCACCGTTTTGGCTGCTCATCTCGGACCTGGTGCTATCGGTGTATTTGTCCGTCGCAAAGCCTGAAAGGAAAGGTGTGGGGTTTAGATGAATAACAGCAAGGTAATTACCGGCAAGCAGCTGAAGGATATGCTGCTGGGTGCTTACCATAGCTTTGAAAAGAATTTTGAGGCTATTAATGATTTAAATGTATTTCCGGTACCGGATGGCGATACCGGTACTAATATGATGCATACTATGGCGTCCGTGGCAAAGGCTATCAGCGCAATGAGCGATGAGGCCGAGGCCGGCGAAATCGGTGCCGCAGCTGCCCGCAGCGCTATTATGGGCGCACGCGGCAATTCCGGCGTAATTTTGTCGCAGCTGCTGCGTGGTATCGGCAAGGGTGTTGCCGGTAAAAAGACGCTGAACAATACAGAAATAGGCAAGGCTTTCCAGTTTGGTATTTTATATGCTTACCGCAGTGTATCCAAACCGGTAGAAGGCACTATTCTGACGGTAGCCCGTGGTATGGCCAAGGGTGCTTATAATGCTGTTCGCGGTAATGTAAGCCTGGAGGAAGTACTGCTGGAGGCTATCAGCAGCGGCAAGGAAGAGCTTGCAAGAACTCCGGAGCTGTTGCCTGCATTGAAGGCGGCCGGTGTTGTTGATGCCGGCGGTCAGGGCCTGATTGTCTTTTTCGAGGGCTGTCTGGCAGGCCTGCGCGGTCAGGATTGCGAAGTGCTGTCTGTTACACCGCGTGCTAAGGTACAGATTCAAAAGGGCGAGCCGCTTGATCTGGAATATCCTTATTGCACCGAATTTATCGTCAAGGATGCTGATGTTGATAAGCAGACTGTCAGCAAGGCCTTAGAGGGCATGGGCAATTCTATGATTGTAGCAGTGGTAGAGGATATTGTAAAAGTGCATATCCATACTAAGCATCCAGGTGATGCGCTCAACATGGCGCAGACTTGGGGAACACTGCATGATATCAAAATAGAAAATATGCGTGACCAGCACGAAAACCGTCTCTTTACTGCCGAGGATATTCAACCGGTAAAGCATGGCGTGGGTGTGCTTACTGTTGCAGCCGGTGACGGCATTGCCAAAATTATGCATGAAATGGGCGCTGCCGAGATTATCAGCGGCGGTCAGAGTATGAATCCTCCGGTAGAGGAGTTTGTCAATGCTATTGAAAACGGTACCTGCGAGCAGTACATTATTCTGCCGAACAATAAGAATATTGTTTTGGCGGCTGAGCAGGTGCGTAAGCTGCTTGGTAATTCCAAGGTAGCCTATGTTCCTACTACCAATATGGCACAGGGTTTGTCCGCACTGCTGCATTTTGATGCAACACGCAGCATGGATGAAAACACTGTTATTATGACCAAGGAAGCCAAGGAAACAGCCAGTGGCAGCATTACCGTAGCTGTACGCGACAGCGTAGTAAACGGTATTGCTATCCATGAGGGCGATTATCTTGGTATCTTAAATGATAAAATTGTTTGCAACGGCAGCAGCATGGAGGAAGTGCTGCAGAAGATGCTGACAGATGGGGATTATGAACTGATCAGCTTATATTATGGTGCCGATGTAACCGAAGAGCAGGCTGAAAAGCTGGCAGCTGAAGTGGAAGAGCTGAATGATGAGTGGGAGGTTGAAACCTTTTACGGCGGACAACCGCTGTATCCGATTCTGTTGGCAATGGAGTGATGAATATGCTTACAAGTCAGGAATTAACCAACCTGTTGCGCGAGCGTGGCTATAAGGTCACCCCTCAAAGACTTGCTGTATATGAAGCCTTGGCTGATGAAACATGGCATCCGAATGCAGAGATGCTGTTTAATAAGCTGCAGCCGAAGTTTCCTGCTATGAGCTTTGCTACGGTGTATAAAACCGTAGAAATTCTGCATGATATCAATGTTATTCAGATTCTGAATACAGGAGAGGACAGCTTCCGTTATGATGCCGATATCAGCGAGCATTATCATCTGCGCTGCTTGAAATGCGGTGCTGTAGACGATGCGCTGATGGATGACGGCGTTAAGCTGCAGCTGACACAGGATGTAGAAAAGCAGAGCGGTTATACTATCAGCCGTCGTCAGTTCTATTTCTTTGGTCTGTGTCCGAAGTGCTCCACGATGCATTAAACTATAAAGAAGTGTACCGATTCTCTAGCTGATTGGTACACTTTTCTTTATATATTGGGTAATTATGTCAGATTTTTGTAGCGTTATTTTTACCAAAATGCCACAATAGCAGTTAGTGAATTTGCTATAATAAAGATGTTATATTGATAGGAGTGAAGGCGTTGTGCTAAACGACTTTCAGATTGTGATGCTGGCCAGCGGCAGCAAGGGGAATGCCGCTTTGATAAGCACAGCAAAGCAACGCTTTTTGGTTGATATAGGTATCAGCTGCAGAGCGTTGACAACGAGAATGAAGAAAATAGGCGTCAGCGTAAACGAGCTGGACGGCGTGTTTATTACACATGAGCATGTCGATCATGTCCGTGGGCTGGCAACCTTTTTAAAAAATTATCAGGTGCCTGTATATAGCAGTGCGCTTACCTGGCGTGCAATATTAGCCAAGGACAGCAGTCTGGTGCGCCAAAACTGCCGTCTTATTGACAATAACCGTCTGCTTTGCGGTGATCTGGAGGTGCAGAGCTTCAGCATACCGCATGATGCCGTTGACCCGCACGGATATACCTTTACGAGCCGCAGCAACGGCTCTAAGTGTACATATCTTACGGATGCGGGCTTTGTGACCGATACCATCCGTGAGGCGGTTGCCGGCAGCAGTGCTTTGGTGCTCGAAGCCAATCATGATGTGGAAATGCTGAAAAACGGTCCTTATCCGCGTCATCTGAAGCAGCGTATTTTAAGTACGCTGGGACATTTATCCAATGATACCGCCGGACATTTTCTGACGGAGCTCGAGCGTCTGCCGGAGCATATCGTGCTGGCGCACCTGAGCGAGCACAATAACCTGCCGCGGCTGGCGCAGGATACGGTGCAGAATATTTTACATGATAATAACCGCCTGCAGGAAACAGAGCTTTTTGTGGCTGCTCAGAACAGGGTAGTAGCAGACAGTCCGCTGCCGGCAGTCTTAGATTTAAAATAAGGAGTGGATACAGATGAACAAGAGTATCTGGAAAAAATCAGCTAATATTTTTGTCTGTGGCCTTTTGGGTGCGGCAATTCTGGTTGCTGGCTGCGGCGACAATAAAACCTCCGCCGCAGTACATGAAAAGCCTGCTGCCAAGACTGAGCAACAGCTGAGTGCGGCACGCAATACACCGATTGTAGCAGCCGCCAAGAAGGTTGGTCCTGCTGTCGTAGGTATCACCAACAAGGCTTATGTGCGCGACTTCTTCAACCGCACGCAACTGATGGAGCGTGGTACAGGCAGCGGCGTTATTTATGACAAGGACGGCTATATTGCAACCAACAACCACGTAGTTGAGGGTGCATCGGAAATCATCGTCAGCCTGCCTGACGGACGTACCGTTAAAGGCAAGGTACTGGGTGCCGATGCTGTAACCGATTTGGCTGTAGTAAAAATTGATGCGGATAACCTTACCGTTGCCACCTTTGGTGACAGCGATACACTGCAGGTCGGAGAACCGGCAATTGCTATCGGCAACCCGCTGGGACTGGAATTCCGCGGCAGTGTAACCGCAGGCGTTATCAGTGCATTGAACCGCAGCATTGAAGTAGGCGAGCGCAAGTTCAATCTGATTCAGACTGATGCGGCAATTAACCCCGGTAATAGCGGCGGTGCTTTGGTAAATGCTGACGGCGAGGTAGTAGGCATTAACAGTGCTAAGGTTGCTGTAAGCGGTGTTGAAGGCATTGGCTTTGCTATTCCTATCAATACAGCTAAACCGATTCTGCAGGAGCTGGCAGAGCGCGGCCGTGTTGCAAGACCGTATCTGGGTGCTTCGCTGATGGATCAGGAAATTGCTAACCGCTATGGCTTTGAAATCAACCTGCACGGCGGTATCTTCCTCGTTAAGGTTGTTCCCGGCAGTCCGGCAGCGAAGGCTGATATCCGCCCCGGCGATATTCTCCTGAGCTTTAACGGCAACAAGGTAAAGACTGCGCTTGACCTGCGCACTGCTCTGTCTAAATGCAAGGTAGGCGACAGAGCCGAAGTAACTATTATGCGTAACGGTCAGAGAGAAAGCAGAACTGTGGTATTGGAAGAGGTTCCGAAGGATTACGGCAATTGAAGATAACAATAGCCTGTGTAGGCAAAATTAAGGAAAAATATCTTACTGCGGGGATAGAGGAGTTTAGCAAAAGGCTGACGCCCTTCTGCAAGCTGGAAACGCTGGCGATTAACGAAGAGCGTATGCCTGACAATCCTTCCCCCGCAGAAAAGCAGCAGGTGCTGGAGCGTGAAACGCAACGCCTGCTGGCAATTATACCGGCAAATTCCTATGTAATTTTGCTGGATGTCATCGGCAAGCAGCTGAGCAGCCCGGATTTGGCGGCAAAGCTAGATGAGCTGGCGCTTGCCGGCAACAGCCATATCACCTTCGTGATTGGCGGTGCCTTTGGCTATACTGATGCATTGCGTAAGCGTGCCGATTTGGCGCTGAGCTTTTCTAAAATGACCTTTACGCATCAGATGATACGTTTATTGCTGATTGAGCAGATTTACCGTGCTTTTAAAATCAGCAGAGGCGAAAAGTATCATTGGTAAGTTAAGCTGAATAAGAAGTAAAAAAGAGTCGTGCGAAGGCACGGCTCTTTTTCGTTGCAACAGAAATGAAACGTAAAAATTTGCGTTTCATTTGCGTATTGGCTTTGAAATGAAAAATGAGATGAAAGTGGAAGGAAAATAAAACGTAAAAAAATACGTTGCACTTACTGCTGAGTTCTGCTACAATTTGTTTAATAGTGATAGGAGGCGTAACAGATGAAAGAAACTAAAAGCCTGGAATTTAAGTCTGAGGTCACCAATACATTTCTGAAAACAGTCAGTGCTTATGCTAATTATGGCACTGGAGAAATTTTATTTGGCGTAAGGGATGACGGAACTCCTTGCGGTATAAATAATCCTGAAAAGGTATGCCTTGATTTAGAAAATCGTATCAATGACAGCATTTCACCAAAGCCTGATTTTACACTGAGAATTAATTCTCAAAATAATACTATAGCTTTAAAGGTTTCTGAAGGTCTGGACAAACCGTATTTGTACAAGGGAAAGGCCTATAAACGTAATGATACTTCTACCATAGAGGTTGATAGAGGGGAATTGAATCGTTTGACTTTACTTGGTACGGGAAAATATTATGATGAACTTCCTGCTGGAAATAGCGAATTAAGGTTTACTATTTTAGAAAAGGAATTGCAGGCTAAGCTTGGCATTAAGAAGCTGACAAAAGATATATGCAGAACCTTGAATTTATATTACAGCAAGGACAGATTCAACAATGCCGGAGAACTTTTGGCAGATACTAACAGCTTCCCGGGCATTGATATTGCTAAATTTGGTAGCAGCAATGATGTGATTTTAGATAGGGAGCTCATTAAGAATGTATCAGTTATTGAGCAATTTGCTAAGACTATCAAGCTATTCAGGCGTTATTATGTATATGAACTGATAAAGGGAGCTGAACGAATTACTAAGGAACAGATTCCTGAAAAGGCATTTCGTGAGGCATTAGCTAATGCTTTAGTACATCGCACTTGGGATATCAATGCTAATATAAGAGTATTGATGTATACTGATAAAATAGAAATAGTTTCTCCTGGTGGCTTACCATTAGGTGTTAGCAAGGAAGAATATTTGAAGGGGTATGTATCTGTTTTACGTAATCCTACTTTAGGCAATGTGTTCTTCAGATTAAAATATGTAGAAATCTTTGGTACAGGAGTGCGTAGAATTTTAGAAGCATACAGGAACGCTGACGTGAAACCGAATTTTGCTATAAGTGACAATGCTGTAATGGTTACTTTGCCTAGCGTGGAGTATCAACTTCCGCTTGATGTGGATGAGCAAGCAGTTTTAGAAGTCTTTGCCGCTAATTTAGTTTTGGCAAGCTCTGATATTTCAGCTATAACAGGCTTTAGTAGAGGTAAGACTATCAGATTGTTGAACAGCTTAGTGGAGAAAAATAAGCTTGTTAAAAGTGGCAAGGGTAGGGGTACAAAATATTCCTTAACCTAAAAATTCATTATAAGAAATTAGAGCCATGCATAATTTGCACGGCTCTTTTTCGTTGCAACAGAAATGAAACGTAAAAATTTGCGTTTCATTTGCGTATTGGTTTTGAAACGGAAATAAAGAAAAAGTGCAACGTAAATTTTACGCTACACTTTTCTACTTTCTCTTATGCATTTGGGGAAATGTATAAGCTTAGAAGTTATCCATATGTACTTCAAAGAAACCTTGCGGATGAGCGCAGACAGGGCAAACTTCCGGAGCGCTGGGGCCGACTACAATATGACCACAGTTGCGGCATTCCCAAATGGTCAGGCCGCTGTCTTTGCTGAAAACCTTCATTTCTTCGATGTTTTGTAAGAGTTTACGATAGCGTTCTTCATGACGTTTTTCGATAGCTGCAACACCGCGCATTTTTGCTGCGATTTCAGGGAAACCTTCTTCCTCAGCTTCTTGTGCCATTTTTACATACATATCGGTCCATTCATGGTTTTCGCCTTCAGCTGCTGCTAAAAGGTTAGCTGCAGTATCGCCTAACTGGTCTAATTCCTTGAACCACATATAAGCGTGAGCTTTTTCATTATTAGCGGTTTTCTCAAATAATTCAGCGATTTGATCATAGCCTGCTTTGCGGGCTACAATACCAAACCAGGTGTATTTGTTGCGTGCCATGGATTCGCCAGCAAATGCCTCCAACAGGTTCTTTTCGGTTTTGGTGCCTTTTAATGATTTCATATTATTCCCCCTTACTTCTGGCAAACTTATTTTAGAGCGGTATAAAAATATTGTTTCGCTTTATATCTGCCTGTTTATATTCTATCATATAGAGTCAGTGTTAACAATGTATATATAAAGAAAATATTAATCATGCTTAAAAAGGTTTTGCTGACAACTGGTAAAATTATTACTCATTCAGAACGAGTATAATAAAAGAGCATCAGTTGCTACAATTATTGTAGCAACTGATGCTTTTAATTTGCAGGGTATTATACGATTGTGCCGCCGCCGACAACTACGTCACCGTCATACATGACCACGGACTGGCCTTTGGTAATAGCGCGCTGAGGCTCATCAAAAACAAGCTGCAGGGTATCTGCGTCAGGCTGGGTAACGGTTGCCCATTGCTCCTGCTGGTGGTAGCGGATGCGTGCTTTTACGCGGCGCGGTTCGGTGATAGCGTCGCAGTCAATGAGGTTGATATTCTTAGCCGTAACATTTTTGGTGAACAGTCCCTCGTTTGTTGTAAGAATAACTGCATTGTTTTTGGTGTCAATCTCTTTAACGTACATAGGCTGCGGCAGCGCCAAGCCCAGGCCTTTGCGCTGGCCTACGGTATAATGGATAATGCCCTTGTGTCTGCCAAGCACGTTGCCTACCTCGTCTACGAAGTTGCCGGGCTTAAATTTTCTGCCCAGGCGTGCTTCGATAAAATCAGCGTAGGTGCCGGTCTGGATAAAGCAGATATCCTGACTGTCATGCTTTTGAGCGTTGACGAAGCCATGCTTTTCGGCGATTTCGCGTACCTGTGTCTTATGCAGGCCGCCGAGTGGGAACATAGCGTGTGCCAACTGCTCCTGTGTGAGCGAATAAAGCACATAGCTCTGATCCTTCAAAGGATCAACTGCCTTGCGCAGAAGATAGCGTCCCTTGGCTTCATCATAGCTGATTTGCGCATAGTGGCCGGTGACAACGTAATCACAGCCAAGCTCTAGTGCGCGCACGAAGAGCTGGTCGAATTTCAGATAACGGTTGCAGTCAATGCAGGGGTTAGGTGTTCTGCCGTTAACGTAAGCATCAACGAAACGGTCGATAACGTCGCGTTCAAAGCGGTCGGCAAAGTTGAAAACGTAGTAAGGCATGCCAAGGCCGGTTGCTACGCTGCGGGCATCTGCTACATCGTCAATGGAGCAGCAGCTGTTGGCTTTGGAAACACCGATATCCTCGTTGGCAAAAAGCTTCATGGTTACGCCGGTGCATTCGTAGCCCTGCTCCAGCATCATCAATGCGGAAACGCTGGAATCAACGCCGCCGCTCATGGCGATTAGTGCTTTCTTGTTCATAATTTTTCTCCTTCTGATTTATCTAAAGTGCGGCGTACATCGCCTCTGTCGGTTACTATGTTATAGCCTGCTATTTTTACGCGTGCCTCCAGACAGCCACGGCATTGGGCTGCCTCCTCGCCGGTACAGATTTTGTTGGCGTACAGCTCATATTTTTTGCGCACTCCTACAGGCGAAAGGTTAGGCATCACAACGTTACCGCCGGCCTGCAACCCCAGCTCGCGTCCGTTGGGATGGATAGTGCCGAGCGCTGTTGTCGATGGCAGCAGTGCGTAAGGGAAGAGCAGTCGCAGGATAGACAGCAGTCGCAACGTCTGCTCTAAAGTACCGCTTGCCATATCCTTAAACGGCGTGTGCTCATGCGTAATGTAAGGACCTATGCCAATCATATCAGGCTGCAGCTTTTGCAGAAAGCGCAGGTCGCTGACAAGGTTTTGCGGTGTCTGGTAGGGGGAGCCTACCATGAAGCCGGAACCAACCTGATAACCGATTTCCTTGAGGTCAAACAGGCAGCGCTTGCGGTTTTCCAGGATCATGCAGTCTGGATGCAGCTTGGCGTAATGCTCCGCATCCGCTGTTTCGTGGCGCAGCAGATAACGGTTGGCGCCTGCATCGAAGTATGCCTGATAGCTGGCACGGCTTTTTTCGCCGATGGACAGTGTAATGGCGCAGCCTGGATGCTGCTTGCGGATAGCGCTGACGATGGCGCAGATTTTGTCATCCGTATAATACGCATCCTCGCCACCCTGCAGCACGAAGGTGCGGAAGCCGAGCCTATAGCCTTCGGCGCAACAGGCCAGAATTTCTTCCTGTGTCAGACGGTAGCGTTCCGCGAGGCTGTTGCCGGCGCGGATACCGCAGTAGTAGCAGTTGTTTTTGCAGTAATTGGTGAATTCAATCAGTCCGCGGATATAGACTTTGTCGCCGTAATATTTACGGCGGAGTTTATCCGCTTTGCAGGCGAGCAGGTTGTTGATGTCAGGTTCGGTGCTTGTTATCAGCGTCAACAGCTCTGCGTCGCTCAGATTATGCTCACAGGCGAGCTTTTTTATTAAATTGGCAGCTGTTGACAGCATATTTTTACCTCCGTAAGCGGTTTACCGCTTCTGTAACCTTAGTTATAATTGTTTGAACTTCGTCCATAGTATTGTATTCGCACAGCGAAAAGCGCAGAGCGCTTTGTGCTGTTTCGTGGCTCAGGCCGAGGGCGAGCAGTACATGGCTGGGTTCGAGCGAGCCTGCGGAGCAGGCGGAGCCGGACGAGCAGCAGATACCTTCGTTAGAAAGCAGCGAAAGCAGCGCTTCACCGTTTACTCCCTGAAAGCTGTAGTTGACAGTACCGGGCAGGCAATGCTCACGGCTGCCGTTGAAACCGGCGCCGTCAATTTTATCTAAACCGTTGCGCAGAGCATCGCGCAGACCTGTGATATAAGCAGTATTTTGCTGCATATTTTCCTGCGCGTCCTTAAGCGCTGCGGCAAGACCGATGATGCCGGGAAGGTTTTCCGTACCGGCGCGCTTGCCGCGCTCCTGTCCGCCACCGCGGATAAGACTTGTAAGTTGAATATTGCTCTTGGCGAATAAAAGGCCGATGCCCTTCGGCCCATGGAATTTGTGTGCGGAAAGCGAAAGCATATCGATGTTATCGCGCTGTACGTCGATAGCAAGATGGCCTGCGGCCTGCACGGCGTCGGTATGGAAAAGTACACCGCGCTTGCGGCAGAGCGCTCCGATTTCACGTATAGGCTGGATGGCACCTGTTTCGTTGTTGGCGTACATGACGGAAACAAGACAGGTGGTATCTGTAATAGCTTCTGCTACCTGCGTGGCGGTGACGATGCCGTTAGCCTGCGGACGCAGCAGTGTTACGGTAAAGCCTTCCGCTTGCAAAGCTTCGAGCGTGTGCAAAATAGCATGATGCTCCATGGCAGTGGAAACGATATGGCATTTGCCCTGCTTTTTGCCGAGGGCCGCAGCGCTGATAAGCGCCTGGTTATCTGCTTCGCTGCCGCCGGAGGTAAAGAAAACTTCCTTCGGAGCACAGTTAAGTACCTGTGCCACCTGCTGCCGTGCGCTAAACAAAGCTGCTGCACTGCGCTGACCTAAAAGGTGCACGCTGGAAGCATTGGCATATATTTCCTGAAGATAGGGTAGCATTGCTTTAACGGCAACGTCGCTCATTTTTGTTGTAGCTGCATTATCTGCATAGATAAATTGCTTTTCCATAATAGTAAAACATTCTCCTTCAATAGCGGAAATCCTGCTTTTACTTTTATATTATACGCTTACCGGCGTTAGATTTACAGAGTCAGCGTCTTTTTGCGGCGTATTTTGAGTAAAATTCAATTCCTATTGTATTAATATGTTTCATATGGTACATTACAGAGCTTTTTTTGTCAAGAGAAGAAAATTTTAATTCTTTTTGTTGACAGTAAGAAAAAAATCAGTATAATAATACCTATAAATCAACTATGATTACTAGGGATTATAAACAGAGGAAATGAGGGATTTTACCGATGAGGAGCTTACATTTTAATACACGATGTTGACTTTGGTTACCTGTTGATATAGAGCAAAAACTAAACGAAGAAAATTAATGATTATAGAAAGATAAAGGAGCGATTTATTATGGCAATTTATACTAGCATTACTGATTTGATTGGCGGCACTCCGCTGCTGGAGGTGAAAAACTACGAAGCTGAAAACAAGTTGGAAGCAAAGATCTTGGGCAAGCTGGAATACTTCAATCCCGCCGGCAGCGTCAAAGATAGAATTGCCAAAGCAATGATTGATGATGCAGAGGCTAAGGGTGTTCTTAAGCCGGGGGCTACTATTATTGAGCCTACCAGCGGCAACACCGGTATCGGTCTGGCATCCGTAGCTGCTGCCCGCGGTTACAAAATTATTTTGACTATGCCTGAAACCATGAGCGTTGAACGTCGTAATCTGCTGAAGGCTTATGGCGCACAGCTTGTTCTGACTGACGGCGCTAAGGGCATGAAAGGTGCGATTGCCAAAGCTCAGGAGCTGGCAGAAAGCACTCCGAACAGCTTTATCCCCAGCCAGTTCACCAATCCTGCTAACCCGGCAACCCACAGAGCATCTACCGGTCCGGAAATCTGGCAGGATACCGAAGGCAAGGTTGATATCTTTGTTGCCGGCGTAGGTACCGGCGGTACTCTTTCCGGTGTAGGCGGATACCTGAAATCCCAAAATCCCAATGTGAAGGTTGTTGCTGTAGAGCCTGCAGGTTCTCCGGTACTTTCCAAAGGTGTTGCCGGTCCGCATAAAATTCAGGGCATTGGCGCAGGTTTTGTACCTGACACTTTGGATACCAAGGTTTATGATGAAGTCATCGCCGTTGAAAACGAGGATGCTTTTAAAACAGGTCGTGCAATTGCCCATAAGGAGGGCGTGCTCATAGGCATTTCCTCCGGTGCTGCTGTATATGCGGCAACTGTGCTGGCAAAACGTCCGGAAAACAAGGGCAAGGTTATCGTAGCGCTGCTGCCTGATACCGGCGAGCGTTATCTCTCCACTCCGTTATTTGCTGAATAAGCAGATAAAATACATATCACATCCCATTTCCTAACCAAAAGAAAGCAGTCTGCGTGGACTGCTTTCTTTTTTTAGCATAAAAAAGGCCGGCTTTATGAAACCGGCGGTTAAGCATTAAATTGAATAATTATCAATGCTGCGAGCTTTATAGTTGTCGAGAATATCCTGCAGGGTGATATTGTCCAGATAGTCTGCAATAACCTTGTTCAGTCCCTGCCACAGCGGTAAGGTAATGCATTCGTTGCGGCGCTCGCAGCCTACAGGGTTAAAGTCCAGACACGCTACCGGTGTGAGGTTGCCTTCTGTCAGGCGCAGAATGCTGCCGACAGTATACTCACGCGGTGCGTTTACCAGACGGTAACCGCCCTGAAAGCCGCGGTTAGCCTGCAGAAAGTTGGATTTATTCAGAATAGGCACAATCTGCTCCAGATATTTTTTGGAAATGTTTTGTCTTGCCGCAATGTCCTTGAGGGCAACGAAGCCATCCTGCTGATGCTCAGCCAGATCCAGCATCATGCGCAGGGCATAGCGTCCTTTAGTTGATATTTTCATTGATTCTCCACCTTTGAGTTAAACTCGGTAATTATCTGTAAACCTACTTAAATTATATGCTATTATGGATAATAAGTCAAATCTAGGAGGAAGAGCCGGTGAAATAATAAGCAACAGACGGAAGTATTTATGGATAGCGAGATTTTTATAAAGGTAATGCACAGCTTTTATCCACCAATCCACAAAAGTTATGCACATTGTGGATAACTTTTGTGAAAAACTGGGGATAAGTGGGAAATTATCGGGATAAATCCACCGGGAGAAGTGAATAACTTAATTTTAAAAAATCATTTTTACATAACAATTACATGATATCTCAAATAGTGCTATAATCACTAGCTAATACGTGATTGGGAGGAAATAGTCTTGGAACATAAAAATATTTATCAACTTGTTCTCGCAGGCGTATTGTGCGCTATAGGTTTGGTTGTACATATGGTTATGCCGAAGGTGATTATCGGACCGATGTCCTTTATCTTGGGTGCGCATGTGGCAATCTTTCTGGCAATGTTTATTTCGCCTAAGGTGGCAGCAGCTGTCTGCCTGGGTACAACGATGGGCTTTTTCGTAACCACGCCTCTGATTATTGCTGCGCGTGCAGCAACCCATATTATTTTCGCTCTGGTCGGTGCATTAATTATTAAACGCTATCCGAATATTATGGAGAGCTTCGTTGCAGGTATCGGTCTGAATCTGGGACTCGCCGTATTGCATGCTCTGGGTGAGGTGCTGGTAGTAGCGCCCTTTTTCTTCAGCGGTTATATGTTTACGCCGGAGCAGCTGTCCAATGGCTTTGTGATGAGCGTTATCGTGCTGGTAGGTGCCGGTACTGTGCTGCATTCGGTTATGGATTGCAGTATTTCCGTGTTGCTGTGGAAATTTGTCAGAGCAGCAGTGCCTTCTATCAAGCTGATTCGTGGCTAAGATGAGATTTTAAAATTTAAAACTAAAAGCGTGCAGGCTTACGGCTGACGAATGTCAGCTTGTGCAAGCCTGCACGCTTATTTTTTATGATGATTTAGATGTTATTTTCTTGCTTTGGCAACCTCAGCAAAGGCAACTTCTGCGGCGTCGATAGTCTTTTGTAAATCCTCGGGACTGTGAGCAACGGAAACGAAGTTTGTTTCGAACTGGGAAGGAGGCAGATAGATGCCCTGCTCCAGCATGGAGTGGAAGTAGATTTTGAATGCTTCCAGATCGCTGGCTGCAGCGCTGTCAAAATCAGTTACCGGTTTATCGCTGAAGAAAACGGTGAACATGCTGCCGAGGCGATGAATTTGTACAGGTACACCGGCCTTAGCCGCTGCCTTTTCCAAGCCGCCGGTCAGAATAGCGCAAAGGCTTTCTGCGCGGTTGCAGACATCGTTCTGCTCCATATAGGTGAGTGCGGCAATACCTGCAGCCATAGCCAGCGGGTTACCGCTTAAGGTACCGGCCTGATACATCGGACCAGCCGGGGAAACCATCTGCATGATTTCGCGCTTGCCGCCGTAAGCAGCAACGGGCAGACCGCCGCCGATTACCTTGCCGAGGCAGGTGATATCGGGGTCAATGTCATAGAGGGACTGGCTGCCGCCCTGAGCGCTGCGGAAGCCGCTCATAACCTCATCACAGATAAGGAGAGCACCATACTTTTTAGTGATCGCACGCACGCCTTCCAGGAAGCCTTCGTGCGGAAGTACCAGGCCCATGTTGCCCGGAGTAGGCTCCATGATAACGCAGGCGATTTCTTCGCCGCGTTCGGCAAAAACCTTTTCCAGAGCAGGCAGGTCGTTGAACGGTACGGTAATAGTGGTTGCTGCTACTGCCTTGGGTACGCCCGGGCTGTCAGGTACGCCGAAGGTAGCTCCGCCGCTGCCTGCTTTAACAAGCAGGCTGTCATGGTGACCATGGTAGCAGCCGATGAATTTGATGATGCAGTCACGGCCGGTATAGGCGCGTGCTAAGCGCAGAGCACTCATGGTTGCTTCGGTACCGCTGTTGACCATGCGGACCATATCCATAGACGGAACGAGGTGGCAGATTAATTTTGCCAGTTCGGTTTCGGCAACAGTCGGAGCGCCGTAGGAGGTGCCCTTTTCAGCAGCAGCCTTGATAGCGTCGGTTACACAGTCGGGTACATGGCCCATGAGCAGCGGACCGTAGGACATAACGTAATCGATGTATTCGTTGCCGTCGATGTCATAGATTTTGCTGCCCTTGCCGCCGGAAATGAAGGGCGGTACACCGCCGACACTGCGGAAGGAGCGCACGGGGCTGTTAACGCCGCCGGGGATATATTGGCGTGCTTCCTCAAAAGCAGCCTGAGATTTTGTATGTTCCATTGTTATATCTCCTTATTTGCCTTGCAGCCATTTTGCTACATCAAGCGCATGGTAGGTAATAATCATTTTGGCACCTGCACGCTTGAAGCCCAGCATGGTTTCCATAACGATACGTTTTTCGTCAATCCAGCCTTTTTCAGCTGCAGCCTTAACCATAGCATATTCACCGCTGACATTATAAACACACAGCGGACGGTTAAAGGTTTCGTGTACACGTTGTACAATGTCGAGGAAGGCCAGCGCCGGTTTAACCATAACGATATCTGCGCCTTCTTCAATATCCAGAGCAACCTCGCGCAGAGCCTCGTCGCTGTTGGCGGGGTCCATCTGGTAGCCTTTGCGGTCGCCTGCAGACGGAGCAGAGTCTGCTGCGGCACGGAAGGGGCCGTAATATGCGGAAGCAAATTTTGCGGAATAAGCCATGATAGGAATATGGTTGAAGCCTGCTGCATCCAGTGCTTCGCGGATAGCCTTAACATAACCGTCCATCATATTGGAGGGAGCAATCATGTCAGCACCGGCCTGAGCGTGGGAAACAGCAACCTTAGCCAGCAGCGGCAGAGTTTCATCGTTGTTGACGGTGCAGCCGTTTTGCAGTACGCCGCAATGACCATGCTCGGTGTATTCGCACAGGCAAACGTCGGTAATGATAACCAACTCAGGGTATTTTGCTTTAATCAGCTTGCAGGCTTGCTGTACAGGCTCGTTCATATCCCAGCCGCTGCTGCCGACAGCGTCCTTGTAGGACGGTACGCCGAAGAGCAGGACAGCGGGAATACCCAGCTCTACAACTTCGTCGACACATTCCATAACGCGGTCGAGGGACCAGTGGTAGTTGCCGGGCAGAGATTCGATTTCATGTTTAACGTTTTCGCCGGGAACGACGAAAAGCGGATAGATTAAGTCCTTTACGGAAACTTCGGTTTCACGGATCATTGCACGCAGATTTTCAGTAGCGCGTGTGCGGCGCGGACGGTATACAGGAAAACCGGTAATACTCATCTTGATACACTTCCTTATTTATTATAAAAATTTGTGATAGCGGTCATGAGGCCGTCGATTGTATATTCAGCGGCATTGATAGCCGGAGTATAGCCATGCTTTTTCAGGGTATCTGCGGTTACGGGGCCGATAGCAGCCAGAGCAGCCTTGTTCAGCAGTTCCTTCTTGTCGCCGAGAACCTCGAGCAGGTTGGTTACGGTGCTGCTGCTGGTGAAGGTTACGATGCTTGCTTCGCCGCTTTCGAGGGCTGCAATGAGCTCGCCCTTGTTTTCGCAGTCGGCAACGGTTTCGTAAGCAGTTACAACATCAACGATAGCGCCGATTTTACGCAGGGATTCGGGCAATACTTCGCGTGCAACCTTAGCACGTGCCAGCAGGATTTTGTCACCGGCGGTGATTTCGCCAGCCAGTGCTTCAGCCAGCTCTTCTGCTTTGTAAGCGGAAGGAATGAGGTCGGCGGTGAGGCCGTGCTCTGCCAGAGCCTTGGCGGTGGCGCTGCCGATAGCGGCAAGCTTAACGTTAGCCAGGGCGCGGGCATCCTTCTTAGCTGCGCCCAGACGCTCGAAGAAGTAATCTACGCCGTTAGCGCTGGTGAAGACAAGCCATTTGTAGTCATTGATATTGGCAATAGCGTTGTCCAGCGGAGCGTAATCTGCTGCCGGAACAATTTTGATAGCCGGAGCTTCGATAACCTTGGCACCCTGTGCTTCCAGCTTTTTGGTGAGAGCGCTTGCTTGTGCACGTGCGCGGGTAACGATAACGGTTTTGCCGAAGAGGGGTTTGTTATCGAACCATTGCAGCTGCTCACGCAGACGTACAACCTCGCCGACGAGGAAGATAGCAGGCGGCTTCATGCCGGTTGCCTTAACGTCGGCGGCAGCTTTGCCGAGGGTAGTAATCAGTGTGCGCTGTTCGGGATGAGTGCCCCAGCGGATAACAGCAGCCGGGCAGTCGGCGCTGCGGCCGTTAGCGATGAGCTCGCGGCTGATTTTTTCAATATTTTCTACACCCATGAGGAAAACGAGGGTGTCAACAGAGGTGGCCAGGCCTTTCCAATGGATGGTGGATTCGCCTTTAGTAGGATCCTCGTGGCCGGTAATAACGGCAAAGGAGGTTGCTACATGACGATGGGTAACAGGGATACCGGCATATTCGGCAACAGCAATAGCACTGGTTACGCCGGGAACGAATTCAAACGGCAGGCCTGCTTCACGCAATTCGATGGCTTCTTCGCCGCCGCGGCCGAATACAAATGGGTCGCCGCCCTTCAAACGTGCTACAACCTTACCTTCGGCAGCCAGTTTTACCAGCAGCTTGTTGATATCGGGCTGGCGCATGGTGTGGTTGGCGCTGGCTTTGCCAACGTAAACCATTTCTGCATCCTTGCGGGCGAAGGCCAGAATACGCGGATCTGCCAGACGGTCATAAACAACAGCGTCTGCAGTCTGCAGGCATTCCTTGGCCTTGAGTCCCAAAAGGCCCGGGTCGCCGGGGCCTGCACCGATTAAATATACTTTACCTTGTTTTGTCATGATGTCACTCTCCTTAAAGAATAGAGGCCAGAATTTCCTGACCGCCGGCAGCCAGCATTTTTTTGCCAAGCTGTTGACCGAGGCTGACTGCATCATCAGCCTTGCCGTTTATTGTATCACGCAGAATAGTGCTGCCGTCTAAGGCAGCAATGATTGCTTCAATGCGAATGTTTTCGCCTTCAACGTCGGCATGTACGCCGATAGGAACCTGGCAGCCGCCTTCAAGCAAGCCCAGGAAGGCACGCTCGGCATCAGTAGCCTGTTTGGTATTCAGGTCGTTTAAGAAATTCAGCATTTCGCGTACTTCTTTATCCTCGGTACGTGCTTCGATGGCCAATGCACCCTGGCCTACAGCCGGCAGGCAGACATCAGCGGAAATCAGGCTGGAGATACGGTCGCCGTGACCCAGACGCTCTAAGCCTGCAGCGGCCAGAATAATAGCATCGTACAGTCCCTCGTCCAGCTTACGCAGGCGGGTATCAACGTTGCCGCGCAGGTCGCGGATTTCCAGATCCGGACGCTTAGCTAACAGCTGTGCCTTGCGGCGCAGGCTGCTGGTGCCGACTACAGCGCCGAGCGGCAGCTCTTCGAAGCTGCCGTATTTGTTGCTGACAAAAGCATCGCCGACGTTGGCGCGCTCGGTAATTGCTGTCAGACACAGGCCTTCCGGCAGAACGGTAGGCATATCCTTCAGGCTATGTACTGCCAAGTCAACAGTACCGTCTAAAAGATCTTCTTCAATTTCTTTGGTAAACAAGCCCTTGCCGCCGATTTGCGCCAGGGGTACGTCTAAAATACGGTCGCCTTTGGTGACAATTTTTTTCAGTACAACCTCACATTCAGGATATTGCTTGCGCAGTAAGGCTGCAATATGATTACTTTGCCAAAGCGCTAAAAGACTTTGTCTAGTCCCAATCGTCAATTTTGCTTTCATCACCAAACTCCTCTCCGGTTTCATTTAATAAAAATAAATCACACATCATTTTTTTATAGCGTTCTTCCTCAGCAGTACCTGCTACAGCATTCATGGCCTTCATAGGCTCGCGCAGGAATTTATGCTCCAGACGCTGAGTCATCAGGTCAATAATGCGCTTTTCATGGTCGGTAAGCTCTGGCATTTTAATAAAGGCTTTTTTCAAAACCTTCTGGCGTAGGAAATTCATTTTATCATGCAGCTGTACCATAACGGGGCGCATGGTGTAATAACGCAGTCGTTCCTTGAGGGCACCGATTTCTTCGCTGATAATCTGCTCGGCAACGTGAGCTTCTTTTTCACGGAAGTTTTTATTGGTATCAACAACGCCTTCCAAATCATCAATGTTATAAATGGTTACGCCGGCAACATCGGCCAGTCTGGGATCGACGTCACGCGGAACGGCAATATCAATCAGAATCAGCGGTCTGCCGTTGCGCTTGGGCAGCAACGGTCCCAAATTTTCTACGGTAAGCACGTAATGCGGCGCACCGGTAGAGGTAATGATGATATCGGCATCGGCGGCATGCTCGAACATGGCACGGTAGGGAATAGCCGTACCGTGGAACTTACCTGCCAGATCCTGCGCTCTTTCGTAGTGACGGTTGCTGACGCAAATAGTCTGCGCACCCTTGTCCAACAGATGCTGTGCAGTAAGCTCACTCATATGACCGGCACCGACTACCAAAATCTGCGCCTTGCTCAGGTCGCCTAAAATTTTGATGGCCAGGTCAACAGCGGCACTGGAAACAGATACGCTGCTGTAAGCAATTTTTGTTTCGGTACGCACCCGTTTGCCGACAGCAATTGCCTTATTCATGATGGTATTGAGAATTGTATCTGTCATACCATTATTGCGGGCAATCTGATACGCATTTTTAATCTGGCTGAGAATCTGGCCTTCGCCGACAATCAGGGAATCCAGACTGGATGCTACACGGAACAGATGCTTGACGCAATTTGTTCCGTTCAGATTGTAAAAATAATCGCTTTGGTAATGTTCACCTGCTAAATGCTTGAGCAATGATTTGATAAAAGGAATTGCTTCATGCGGATTTTCGATAACCATGTACAGCTCTGTGCGGTTGCAGGTGGAAAGCAGCATGGCTTCGGGAATATTATCGTAATTGCGCAGGCGGCGCAGAATACTTGCCACCCTGTCATTGGAAAAATTAAAACGTTCACGGATCTCAACGGGGGCGGTCCTGTGATTGAGTCCTAAAACTGTTAACTGCATCTAATACCTTCTCCTTTGCTTGAGCAGCCTTACCTGCTATAACTAAATTTAGTAAATCCTGTGTCAAAACACTGCGCCAGAATTGCGTCCGCTCCTGCGGCGTACTTTCGATGTTTTTGACAGCTTCACGCTGCAGCAGCAGAAAGCTGTTGAAGTCAGCCAGCTCGGGTGTCAGAATGTGTTCCAGCTGTTTTTTCAGCAGGCGTGTAAAAGCAGGCATGCCGCCTGTTGCCAACGCAATAGTAATATCACCTTCACTGATGGCTGAGGGGACAGTGAAATTACTCAGCTCAGGTTCGGTAATATTATTGACGAGGCAGGGCGCAGCCTCTGAAATCTGCCTGTTTACAGCCTTATTATCTGTGGCGGCAATAACCACAAATGCATTCTGCAGATATTCCTGTTTGTAGTAATCCTTGATGAGCGTGCAGCCTTGTGCTGAGGCAAGCTTTTGAACCTCGTCACAGAAAAGTGGGGCAACAACCGTTACGTTAGCTTCGGCATCCAGCAAAGTTGCCAGCTTACGGGCGGCAACAGCACCGCCGCCGATGATTACGCAGTTTTTGCCTGCTACACGCAGCATAGCAGGATAATGAAAATTAGTTTTAATAAGCATATAATTAACCACCTATAGGAACGTGATAATGAGTGTCATTAAATATGTTTCCTAACCTTTATATAATATCATATCTTAAGCAATTTATAAAGATATTGAAGGCTTTTTAAGTGTGAAAAACATAAGAAAGTGTATAAAGCAAGAAGATTGGCGGAATGATTCCGGCTAAAACAGTAAATGGCTGTTAAAAACCGAAAAAGCTCCCGCCGTAATCCGTTAGGATTACTCAGCGGGAGCCTTGTTATTTTGTTTTAAATTTTATTGGTTGATTATTTGCCGAAATATCTTTTCAGCAGGCCTTCGAAAGCTTTGCCGTGGCGAGCTTCATCACGAGCCATTTCATGAACGGTGTCGTGGATAGCATCCAGGTTCAGAGCTTTAGCACGTTTAGCCAGGTCGGTTTTGCCTGCGGTTGCACCGTTTTCAGCTTCTACACGCATTTCCAGGTTCTTTTTGGTGGAGTCGGTTACAACTTCGCCCAGCAGTTCTGCGAATTTAGCAGCATGTTCAGCTTCTTCGAAAGCAGCTTTTTCCCAGTACAGGCCGATTTCCGGATAGCCTTCGCGGAAAGCTACACGGCTCATTGCCAGATACATACCAACTTCGGAGCATTCGCCATTGAAGTTAGCGCGCAGGTCAGCTTTGATATCTTCAGGAACGTCGGAAGCGATGCCTACAACGTGCTCGGCAGCCCAGCCCATTTCAGCTGCCATTTCCTGGAATTTGGAAGCGGGAGCGCCGCATTGCGGGCATTTTGCCGGAGCAGCTTCGCCTTCATATACATAACCACATACTTGACATACAAATTTTTTCATATTAGTTCCCTCCATGTTTTTATATTGCATTGCTTAATTTTATTTTTGACTTGCACAGCTTGTGTGCCCTTGACACTTATATAATAACACAGGCCGGCAAAGTTGTCAATAATAATTATCCGTTAGTTTTTATTTTAATTTAGTTAGCCGTAGCTGACAAATTAAAATTTGAGAGTTAAGCCCAGGTTAACACCTTTAGCCTTCATGTCGAGGTCTTCGCCGAAAGCATCATCGAATGTCTGATTATAGTAAGAAGCATTAACTTCCAGGTTGTTCAGAATAGGCTTGCTGATGCCGATTTCATAGCCGCTGTTTCTGTTGCCGTAGCCCACATTTCCCCAAACGGTGAAAAGTGCGGGAATATCATAGGCAGCCTGCAGACCTACCTGACCGGAGTTTTTGGTTTTGCCGCCAAAGTCACCGGAGGTATCAGCGTTCAGATAACCTGCGTAAGCGGAAATACCCGGCAAAATCTTGTACATAAGATTGAATTGTTGGGCGCGGGTTTTGGCTTCGTCTGCCTTGTAGTTATTCCATTTGTAGTTCACAGCAGTATTTTGGCCGATGCCGACGGTTGCACCGAGATAGGTGCTGTTGGACTTGCTGAATTTATAGTTGTCACCTTTGAGGCTTGATGGCAGAGTAATGCCTGCGTCAATAGCAACCTTGCCTGCGTCATAATTTTTCAGCGGAGAAGCATAGGCGCTCAGGCTGCAGGTGGTCGCAAGGCAGATTGCTGCACCGAAAGCTAATAAAGCATGTGTGGATTTCATTTTGCATCGCTCCTTTTACAACATATTTTTGGTCTTAACTTAATTTTAGCATATAAAGATAGTTATGCAAGCAAAAAGCAGTGATGTGTTTATGACAAATGTGTTAAAAGTACTTGTAAAATCACGCGGAAAAGAGGATAATTATAATGTATATCTATCTATAAACAAGGGGATTTTATGAGCGCAGATTCTAAAGCTTCGAATAGCAAATTTTTAAAGGGAACCTTAATCCTTACTGCCTCCAGTATTGTGGTCAAGGTTATCGGTTCTCTGAACTGGATTATTTTGTCACGTGTATTGGGTGGCGAAGGTATCGGCCTGTATCAGATGGGCTTTCCAATCTATCTGATGGCAATAACCGTATCAAGTGCCGGTGTACCGGTGGCAATATCTATTATTACCTCCGAGAAATTGGCGAATAAGGATTATCGCGGAGCCAAGCGAGTCTTTAATGTTTCGCTGCGAGTGCTGCTGTTGACCGGCCTTTTGTTTTCGTCCTCACTGTTTTTCGGTGCGGATTGGCTGGTTAATAACCATATCATCCGCGACAGCCGTGCGTATTATTCTATTATCGCTCTGGCGCCTGCGGTTTTCTTCGTAACCTTTCTGGCCAGCTTCCGCGGTTATCTGCAGGGCTGGCAGATTATGACGCCGACGGCGGTCAGTGAGATTGTCGAGCAGCTGACACGTGTTATTACCATGCTTGTTTTTGCCGACCTTTTCATGCCGTACGGTCTGGCGTTCGCTGCAGGCGGTGCCAGCATGGGTGCCGGTGTAGGCGCGTTCTGTGCACTTTTGGTGCTGATGTGGTTTTATCGCCGTCTTAAGCAGCGTCTGCAAAAGGAAATGGCAGAGCAGGATGACAGTGCGCCGGTAGAAAGCGCCGGACATATCATCAAGCGTCTGCTGAAGCTGGCGTTGCCGGTTTCTCTGACCAGTCTGATGCTGCCGATTGGTGCCAACCTGGACCTTTTGATTGTGCCGCAGCGTCTGGAAGCAGCTGGTTTTAATATTCATCATGCGACCGAGCTGTTCGGTTATCTGACTGGTATGGCTGTACCGTTGGTTAATCTGGCAACAATTTTTACGGCGGCAATGACTATCAGTCTGGTGCCGTCAATTTCCGAATCTCGTGCGCTGAGCAGCTTTGATGCTATCCGTGATAAAATCCGCATTGCCTTCCGCGTAGCGATGATTATTACTTTCCCTTGTTTTATGGGCTTGTATTGTCTGGCGGAAAAGGTTGCGGCACTCGTATATAATGCTCCCGGTGCGGCGTCTGCGATTCAGACAATGAGCATCGGTATTCTGTTTTTAGGTATGCATCAGATCAGTACAGGTATTCTGCAAGGCCTTGGCCGCACGGCAATCCCTGTAATCAATATGATTATTGCCTGCATTGTAAAAATTGTTATGAGCTGGTATCTTACTGCTGTGCCGGAGTTGGGCATCCGCGGTGCTTCGATGGCGACGGTGGCAGATTTCGCTGTGGCAGCGATTATCAATATGGGCTTTATTTACAAGCTGACAGGTTATAGCTTCTCTGTTGGCAGCATTACCCGTCCCTGCTTTGCTTCCGGTGTTATGGGCGCGGCGATTTACGGCGTGCTGATGCTTACGGAAAGCATGGGTATGTGGTGTGTACTGTTTGCAATGGCAGCAGCTGTTCCTGTCTATGCATTGGCGCTGCTGGCCTGCGGTGGTCTGAATAAAGAGGATTTGGACAACGTGCCCTTTGTGGGACGCAGATTGTTGGCAGTCGGTCAACGCTTTGGTCTTTTCAAGTGAGGTAATTAAAATAATGGAGGAAAGGAAATGTGAGCTGCGCTTGCCAAACGGCAAGGTAGTAAATTTTTCGTATGCTAAGCTCAAGGCAGGCATTGCCGTTACTGCTCTGGTTCTTGTCGGAGCAGTCGGCACAGCCGGCTATTTATATCATCAGCTGTCAGATTATCGCAGCGAAGCAACCGATTATGCTGCCTATAAGCAAAATAAGGCCGAGCAGCAGACAAAGCTGCAGAAGCTGTTGCAGGATAACGAAAGAATGCTGCGCGATATGGCCGAAATCTCTAATCTGGAGAAAAAGCTGCGCCGTGCTGTTATCCGTGATGTAGACAGCAGCAGGCTGGGCGAAGGTACCAGTATGGTTGATTCGACAGCGGCAAAGGAAAGTTCTGCCAATACGTCTTATACAGGCAAGGGCGGGCCTGCTAAAATGGATATCAACGGCACCATGGCGGTGCTGACAGCGCAAAATGCCAATATCAAAAAGATGATTGATAGTACCAAAAAATCTGTCAGCGAGCTCTTAAGTGAGGTTGAAGGCTCCGGTGGCGGGATGGCATCCTTCCCGGATAAATGGCCTACCGACGGCGGTACTATCAGCAGTAATTATGGTGTGCGCACCGGTCCGATTGAGGGCGGGTATGATTGGCATCCTGGTCTGGATATAGCAGTTGATTTCGGCGCACCGGTTTATGCTACGGCTGCCGGTACGATTGAACAGGCAGGCTGGAACGGTGGCTACGGGCGCTATGTACGTATAAATCATGGTAATGGCTACGAAACAGCCTATGGCCACATGAGCGGCATTGCCGTTGCTGCAGGGCAGAAGGTAATCAAAGGCGAGATCATCGGCTTTGTCGGCAGTACAGGCTACAGCACTGGTCCGCATATTCATTATGAGGTATTGGCAGACGGACAGAATATCGATCCGTTCTATGTGCTGAAAAATAAATAAAGACTGCGGTATATCAATATAAGCGGTAAAACAGTTCAGTGCTAAGCTGACTGTTAAAATTAAAAATAGATTTTATAAGCCACTATAACAATTTTGTTGTAGTGGTTTTTTGTATGCCTTGGTCAGAAATTATGAGATATGCAGAGATGGATTTAGTGTAAAAAATACGTAAAACATTCTTTGGAGCGTTATTATTGCTTTACAGCAGGAAATGCAGGTGTTATCATTATCTTAATATTATAAATAATTACAGGCGAGGAGGTCCGCATTATGTCCATCAGAGAAATTTCCTTTCCTTCTGCCAACGGCAGAGATACAATCAAGGCCTGGTCCTACAGTCCTTTAGGCAAACCGAAAGCTATTGTACAGCTGATTCACGGCTATGGTGAGCATTCACGCCGCTATCTGCATATGATCAGCAAGTTCAATGAAGCAGGCTTTGTAGTGTTTGCTGATGACCATCTCGGGCATGGTAAAACCGGCTATGACGGAGGCACCCTGGGTGATCCGCATTCCGGCGGCTATATGACCTATCTGAAGGATGAAAAGGCTTTGCATGATATTGCTAAAGAGGCTTATCCTGAGTTGCCGTATTTCGTTTTCGGCCACAGCTGGGGTTCTATGCTGGCGCGTGCTTATGCGTCAATCTACGGTGAGGATATCAAAGGTATGATGCTGTGCGGTGTCTGCTCGCAGTGGCAGGGCTGTGAGGATGCCTATGTTAATGCAGAATTTAAGGCTGCTTATGAGGCAGATCCGTATCAGCCATGCGGCGTCTGGTTTGAGCGTGTTTTCTGCGGCATGACGGACAGAGTGGAAAATCCCAACAGTCCGGCAGATTGGATTGCAACAGATCCGCGCATTGTTGAGGACCATGCAGGAGATATGTTCAATACCTTCGATACTACGCTGGAGCTGTGCTATGATTTCGTGCAGCTGTATCATTATATTGAAAATGATGAGTGGGCTGCCAAGGTGCCGCAAAATATTCCCAGCTACTTGATTGCCGGTGACCAGGATCCCTGCGGCAATTACGGCGAGGGCTTGTATCATGTAGCAAATCTGCTTGCCAAAACAGGACATAAGGTTTCTGTAAAGCCGTATCCGGGCTTTCGTCATGAAATTCACAATGAGCTGTGCTTGCGTGATGAAGTAGAAGCCGGCTTGATTAAATTTATGGACGATTGCTTAGCGTAAAATAGTTATAAAAAAGGGGCTGCCTTACGGCAGCCTCTTTTACTTTATAAGCTTCCATATATCGCTTACGTTTTCAGCCAGTAGCTTAGCGCCGTGCGCTTCCAAAAAGGCACGGCCTCTGAATCCCCAGCAGGCGCCGATGCAGGGCACGCCTGCATTGCGGGCGGTGTCGAGGTCGGTGTCGGAATCACCGATGTAAATAGTGCTTGCAGGCTCAGCCTTTAATTGCCGCATGATTGCCAGCAGCATATCTGGCGCAGGCTTTTTGGCGATGCCGGCGCGCTCGCCGCAGGCAGCGTCGAGCCGGCCGTCAAAGTATTGCTTAGCCAGCGCCTGTACGCCGTAATCCGCTTTGTTGGAAACAATGGCTGTACGGCAGCCTGCAGCACGCAGCTGCTGCAAAAGCTGCGGTACACCTTCGTAGGGGCGGGTGCTGTCGGCACAGTGCTGCTTGTAGTATTTGTTGAAGCTTGCAAAGACTTCCTCCTGCAGTTCTGCAGGCGTGTCAGCTGGTACCGCACGCTCAATCAGCTTGTGAATGCCGTTGCCGACAAACAGGCGTACCTCGTCTGTGGTGCGCTGAGGCAGCTTGTGTTCTGCTAAAGCATGGTTGGTAGCGGCAGCTAAATCTGCCAGTGTGTTGAGTAAGGTACCGTCAAGATCAAAAATAATGGTTGTATATTTCATGATTTAACTCCTTTTGAACTTCAGATTTTCTTCCTCATCTATTGTAGCACAAATAGGGCAAATGCTTTATAATATTGTTATATTTAAGTATGGAGGATAGGGCATGACTTATGATTACGCTCGCTTAGCGAAAATTAAGTGTTTTCTTTTTGATATGGACGGAACCATTAACCTGGGTAACGAACTGATTCCGGGTATGGAGGGCTTTTTTGATAAATTGAAGGCAGCAGGCAAGGAATATTATCTGCTGACGAATAATTCTTCCCGCAGCCACGAGCATTATGTGCAGAAGATGAACGGATTGGGCGTACCTGTTACACGTGAGAATATCTTGATTTCATCAGATGCGTTGACCAACTGGATGCAGAAGAACAAACCCGGTGCGAAGCTGTTTGTGCTGGGAACGCCGCAGCTGTTGGCAACAATTGAGGAAGCAGGCTTTACGCTGACAAATACATTAGAGGAGGGGGCCGATTATGTAGTTGTCGGCTTTGACCAGACACTTACCTATGACCGCCTTACTACCGCCTGCCGCCTGATTGACAAGGGTGTGCCGTACGTTGCTACGCATCCTGATGTGCGCTGCCCGATTGAAGGCGGCGAGTTCATTCCTGATACCGGTGCGATGCTGGAGCTGATTAAAACTGCTACCGGCAAAAAGCCGCAGCTGATTTTCGGTAAGCCTTATAAGTATATGGTAGATGTGGTTTTGGACAAAACCGGTTATAACAAAGAAGAAATTGCTATGGTGGGTGACCGCCTGGCAACTGATATTGCCTTTGGCCTGAACAATGACATTCTTTCTGTGATGGTGCTGACAGGTGAAGCGACCATGGAAGATGTAGAAAACGGTTCGATTAAGCCGGATATTATTCTGCCACATGCTAAGGAAATTCTGCAATATCTTGGTTAATAAGGGATAAATACTTTGTTTTGACAATGAAAGGAGTATTGCTATGGCTGTTTTGGAGCAGACTGCTGTATTGACTGATGCTATTCGCCCCGTGCCTGCGAGTGAGCTGGAGGCGCGTCTGGAGAAATTCCGCCGCCTGATGGATGAAATGCATCCGGGTTGGGAAATGGCTGCAGTCAATCATAAGATTGCGATGTATTATTTTACGGGTACGATGCAGGATGGTGTACTGCTGATTCGTCCGCAGGATGCTGTTTTCTGGGTGCACCGCAATTATGAGCGTGCTGTAAACGAATCGCATTTCAGCGATATCCGTCCGATGCACAGCTTTCGTGAGGCTGCTGCCTTTTATGGCAGTGCGCCGCGCATTATGTATGTAGAAACGAAGAAGGCTACCTTGGACTGGGAGCGTATGCTGCATAAGTATTTTGCTTTTGAAGAGGTTGGTTCCTTTGATGCTGTACTGCAGGAGCTGCGTTTGCGCAAGAGTGCTTATGAGCTGCAGCAGATGGAACGCTCCGGTGCGATTCACGAAACAGTGTTGGACGTTGTGGCGCCGAAGCTGATTCATGCAGGCATCAGTGAAGCGCAGCTGGCCATTGAGCTTTATAGCGAAATGGTGCAGCGCGGTTCACACGGAACAGCGCGCTTTAACCAGTCCTTGGGCGAGGAGGTTGTCGGTTTGGCTTCCTTTGGCAAGAGCGGTTTAGTACGCACCGGCTTTGACGGCCCCGGCGGTACCGGCGGCACCTGTATAGCGGTGCAATCCATCGGTAATGCCTTCCGCAAGCTGAAGTCCGGTCGACTGGTTTATCTTGATGTTCCCTGCGGTTTTGACGGTTATCATACAGATAAGACTGTCGTATATTATTTCGGCAGTCTGCAAAAGGACGAGCAATGCGCAAGACTTTTGGCGGCACAGGAGCGCTGCCTGGAGCTGGAGCAAGAGGTAGTGTCCATGATGGTGCCTGGTGAGCCGATTGAAAACCTGTATTTGCGCACCATGGAAAAGTTTGATAATGTTTACGGTGATGCGTTTATGAACGGCGGTAAATTCCTGGGTCACAGCATTGGTCTGGTGATGGATGAAGCGCCGGCTATAGCAAAGGGTTTTAAGCAGCCGCTGGAGCCCGGTATGACCTTTGCTGTAGAGCCTAAAATTGCTTTGCCTGGCTTGGGCCTGGTAGGCACGGAAAATACCTATGTGGTTACGGAAAAGGGCGCACGTTCTCTGACGGGTAGCTCACACGCACTGCGTGAAATCGAATAGTCTGCTATGAGAATACGGTAAAACAAAAATGCTGCGGGCGTAAAGCCTGCAGCATTTTTTGGTAAGAGTCTTATTCAGCTAATTCCTTGGCGCATTCTACGAATTTTACTCCGGCCGCAGCCATTTCCTGCATAGCGCTTGCGACAGTTTCGGGAGCAATGCCGCGGCAGGCAGCCTTGTTCAGGATAACATCGAAGCCTGCAGCCTTCAGCTGCAGTACAGTGTTTTTTACACAGTAATCGGTTGCCAGACCGCCGCAGATAACGGTGGTGATACCGTGGCAACGCAGATATTCGATGGCACCGGTGGAAAGAGTGTCCTTCAAGTCATGGTAGCAGGCGCCGTATGGATGCTTATCTGCTTCAATGCCCTTGAACACCTGATAATCATAGGCAGTTTCATCAAGGCCGTCGATGAAGTCAAAGCCCTTGGTGCCGATAATAGCGTGTGCCGGCCAACGGATATCAAGATCGGGATAACCGCTGATGGGAGTGAGCGGAGCATGCTCGGCGTCGCTGATCCAGAGCGCGCAACGGCTGTGCGCGTCGCGGGAAGCGAGGCGCAGGCTGGCGAACTGTGCCTGGGCGTTCAGCTCGGGAGCGATGGTGTCGCCTTCGGCAACCGGCAGCTCATCGGGGCAGACCGGGGTGAAGGTGTTTTGGGCGTCAATATCAAAGGAGGCAATGTATTTTTTTTCCGGCAATTGCATAGTGAACCCTGCTTTCTGTTTTAATTTAGACTTATTGTAGTATACCACCGTGATTTTAGCAATAGGGAAAATACTTTTGCTATCAGTATTGCAAGTGGTAACGATATTAATATAAAAGGTGGCAACGTAGCCAGTGAAGCAGGAAAAGCCGACCTTGCTGCCGAAAATAATACGAATATCGCTATTGTAGAGTAGGTGGTAAAATGAAAGGATTATTAAACATATATATAGAAAAAAACACAAAAGATATATCTATTTTGATATTGCATGTTACAAGCATTGGATTTAGTAGGAGCATTGGTAGTATTATTGAAAATATTGATATTAAATCATTGAAAGAAAGAGTATTTAGATATCTAATGCTTAGCTTAGGTCAGTTTACAAGGAACTACACGCAGACCACGAAACGGGGGCTGCTGACAA
>OFMT01000188.1_pt1 | contig 62180 bp, 56 predicted proteins | sample 1541891 | NCBI WGS metagenome assembly OFMT01 (sample SAMN04209230, study PRJEB22552) | human gut metagenome | biome: gut; material: feces | host: Homo sapiens | place: USA: Oklahoma | reverse complement strand
AATGATAATGAAAGTGAGAGTGATAGAGATGATAAAGATAATGAAAGTGAGAGTGATAATGAGAGTGATAATGGAAATTGAAATGATAATGAAAATGGAAATGATAATGAAAATGATAATGATAATGAGAGTGATAATGAAAATGAAAATGAAAATGAAAATTGAATGTATTGGTGTGATAGTGGAAATTGAATGTATTGGTGTGATAGTGAGGCTAGTGAGTATAAGGGGTGGGTCATTAAATTGGACTTGACTACCCCCGTCAAGTTCTAGGAGAAAGTAAGGTTCTCACTCTCATTATCAACATTAAATACATTGAGATTATTCATCTCATTACATTACTAACTATTAATACCAATCATTATGAGAACAAACAAACCATTGTTGTTAGTTGCCATCATACTGATGATGCCAGCTATCATACTAGCATTGAAAGTAGAGCCAACTAGTGATGAACAGATTACTGCTGTTATATTTGGAATACTATCGGCTATTGTTAGTTATCTTAGTAGAGATTAATCTCTACTAGATGATGTTGCTCATTATCAACATTAAATACTTTGCAGTTGAAACGAAACAACTGTCAGTAATGCTACTGATTAGCGTAATTAAATACTTAATAGTCATGCCAGACGTTAAAGATTTTGCACAAGCTGCACAAGGTGGTGGTGCTGCTGCTCACGAGAATGTTAACGTAGTTAATCCAACTACTAGTGTTAACCAACCTGTTCAACCTACTGTTGATATAGATAACCAAAGTTCTGCGCAAGTGGAAACCATTGATGATGTTGTTAGACGCATCTGTACTGATGGTCATAGTTATGTAATGACTACTGTCATTACTAATATTGATTGTCAAGAACGTACAGGTCGTAATGGCAATTCTTATCTCAATGCGTTTGTTACTATTGCTAGTCCTGTCAAAGGTGCTCAAAGTATGCCTGATGGTACACATCGAATGGGTATGCTTGGTGCTATTCAGATGCCATTCAATCAGATACTGCTTGTAATGCGCAAAGACAAGTTCTACGGTAGATTTGTCAACTATGTTGGCGAAGCTGCTGAAGCTGGTTTTGCTAGTATGTATCTGACTGGTGTTGCTGTCAAAGTTTTTTGCCAGTTTGTACCTGCTGGTGTACAAGACCGTAATCCGTTTATTCGTAAAGATAATCTTTACAATGTTGTGGATTATGATAGATATGCATATCATATTGTAGGTATCGAACAACCTACTGACCCTGTTCTTGTTGGTGCATATAATGTACTTATCAAGCAGACTATGGAGGACGCTCGTGCTGCCATTGCTGCCAAGCGTGAGGCTAAAGCTAAAGCAGCTAGTTTTGTTGCTACTGCAATGAGTGATGACGATTTGCTATTCTAATGAACATGACGCTACTGACCTTCGGGTTGGTAGCGTTTGTGTTATCAACAATAGTTTTGTTGATGCTGTTGCTAGTGTTCAACCTCGAAATGCTCATTATCAACATTAAATAGATTGCAGCAAACGAACTTAACAGTCTGATAAGTCTTATCAACCAAGACCTAGCTGCAAGTTCTGATAAGTCTTGTCCTAATATTAAACATCATGAAAGTACATCGTATTATTACTACTATTGAAGTTGAGAATGATAATTCTATTACTTCTGTTGAACTTACTAAACTTCATTCTGCTAATGCTGATATTCCTCTTGCTATTACTAATATGACTACTAATGGTAATGCTGATGACATTGAACAAGTATATGATAGTGTTAATAAGAGCAGACTTGGTATTGCTGGTAAATTAAAAGGTATCGCTCGTATTATTAATAATAGTCTTGATAGCTATGATTATAATGTGGTTGCTGATGATAATTCTACTAATGAAATTAATGATGATGGAATCCTATAACATTAAGCAATAGTCCTCGCGTGCGTGTGCATACGCGCGTTCCTTGGAACAAAAATTATATATACTACGTATATATAATTAAGTGGTTATTACACGTGCGTGCGTACATTAGTGTTATAGTTGCATTTATGCTACGTATAACTGTTATTCCACAATCGGAACGTAGTTCAGTTGTGGCTAAGGATAATGGAGGCAAACTTGCCGATATTATCCGCTACCACTAACAACTCATCTTGTGAAACAAGATGATGTTGGTATGACTAATGCGAATGGTATTGATACTGATATTACTCATGGAGATTTACTCCCATAACAAAAAGTTATAGAGGTAAAATTAGAGGTGACGAGAGGTATTGAATGTGGAGAAAGAGGATATGGAGATGAAAGTGGTGAATGTGGAGTTCGTGGAGAATGAGATGGTGGAGTTGGATGTGGTTCAAATAGGGTTAAATTGAGGTTGAATGTGGAGATGAGAGTGATTGTGATGGAGATGAGTGTGGAGATGAGTGTGGAGATGGTCATGGTAAAAAAACTAGACTTGCTGCCATTCCTTTTCCTCCTCTTCATCCTCCTAATAACACTCTTCCTAATCAATCTAAACCTATTGTTCCAATTACCTTTCTTTCTCTCCTATAACTTCTCGTTATAACTCCATAACTTTTCATTATACCTCCATAACTTTTCATTATAACCACTATAACCTTTGGTTATACCATCATCATCAACATTAGTTCTGACATCATCATCAACATTAGTTCTGACATCAGCTTTAACTCTAGTTTCGTCATGAACTTTATCGTTAAGCCCAATATTAAGACTAGCTCTAACAGTATTACCAAGTCTAATAAGACTATTAGTCATAATGACCAATAGCATTAGTTCTAGCTAACAATAGCACTATTAATACTATCAGTATTATAATGACTATTAATACTAGTCATGCTAATATTACTGGTGGTATTACTAATGATATTCTTAATATTCTTGATATTACTGATTCTCTTTATACTAATGATACTCTTGATACTATTGATATTTATTATACTCGTGGTAAGTTAATTCCTATTGCTATAATGATTTTAGTTATTTTAATATAGCTATTGATTATTAGTTAGAATTATAGTATAAATAAATTATAATATATTTGGAGTATTATATTTAATTATTATATTTGTCGTGTTGTTCAGTAGAGTAATATTGCTACTGATAATAATATTAATCTTAAACTTATAAGTGTTATGGTAAATTTTGATAATGTTACTAGTAATGTTCAATCTAAGCCTAGAAAGAAAACTATGGCTGAAAGTTTAGAAGAAGCTAAACAAGAAGGTAAACTTGTTGTTCCTGAAGAAGATACACAAGTTAATGCTGTTGTTAGTAGTGAAACTGTTCAGCCTAAGAATAAAGCTAGAAAGAAGAAACAAAGTAAAGTTCGTAAACAGGAAGAACAAACTACTGTTGTTAGTCAAGCTAATGAAGATAATGATTTTAAAGATGCTAAGACTGATAAACGTGGTGTTCCTGTTGGGATTAATGTTCCTCAACATATTCTTGATGTAGTTTGTATTGTTAAATTCAATGCTGCATTTAGACGTCATACTTCTCTTAATATTCTTCATGCTCTTGAAGATGATGGAAGAATATGTAATTCTAAAGGTGCTTATGTTGACTTTTTATGGAATAAGTTTAGAGTTACTGCTGATGGTGGACTTCGTAGAGAATATAGATATACAGATGATTTATTCATTGATGCTTTAGTTAAGGCTCATGCTGATGTTGCTAGTGATAGTCAGCGAGTTATTGGTATTATGATTGATACTGAAACTGAACTTCATAAAAAGAATAAAGATTCTGAGGCTAGTTAAGTTTGTAGTATAGACTCCCCGTAGAGGATGGATAGTGCTGTTGAGCTTGTTAAAGCTAATTCTCATTTGCTTGTCATTTTTATCCATTTTGTTTATTGGGTTTGTTATAGTTAACACGTTGATGATAATCATCCTCTACTCGGAGTTTATTTTATATATAAAGATATGGAAAGAACTGATATTTATTTTGTTGAAGATGATACATATTTCAATAATAATGTTGAAGGTGTTGAAATTCATGCAGAATGTCTAAGTCAAGATTTTGACGATATTGCTTGGGAACCAATAGTTGATGATAGTCCTATTGTTGACCCTGAAAATGATGTTTTTGGTTATTATGATTAAATAAATAAAATTATGGAAAATATTAATATTAAAGTTATTCTTGATGAAGTTTTTGGTAAATCTTGTGATAGTATTACTTGTGATACCTGTAAATATAAAGAAGATTGCGAACTTATTAATAAATTCATTAATGATATTAAAGATAAAGGTTTATCTCCAGACCAATATGTTAGAGGTTTAGCTTTATTTGTATATGTTCTTAAAGAACAAAAATATATTAATGATTTTGGTAAAACTCAAGAAGATATTATTAAACTTGTTACTGAAGATGAAGTTGAACTTGATTGGCTTATTAATCGTTGGGATAGTATAATTGAAGATAAAGATATTCTTAAACCTATTATTGCTGTTTTTCCTAAATATGCTAAAGATATGATTATTAATATTGTTGAAGCTAATACTAAAATTAATAATTTAATTGCTCAACATATTGTTGATAGTTCTTATAAAGAACGTAATGAAATGATTAAAATGATTAATCAATCTGTTGATAATAATAAACAAGAGAATAAGTTTAAGAATGTTAGTGATGATGAAATTTATGCTGAACTTAAACGTAGAAAAAGCAAATAAATCTGCTAAATAATCCCACATAAGTTTTTGATTGTATTTCTAACACTACTGTTTGTGAAGATAGTAGTGTTATTTCACTTGCTGATGATGGAGGAATTGAACTCCGAAACTATGATATTGTTATTATCCGTTTTAATTTCTAATTGTAACTTTTGTAATAGTACGGTCTGTGAAGATAGTGCTATTAATATTTATCATAGTCCAAGTGTTATATGTCATATTTGATTTGGTGTTAATAATGTTATTATTGATTGTGAAATTAGTAATAACAATGTCTGTATCAAAAATTTCGTTTTATATGATTTCGTATTTGTAGTTTTGCCTAACATTATCTGTGAAGATAGTGCTAGGCTTTTTAGTATGTATATTATTAACTTTAAATATATAATTAAAATGGATAATTATGATTCTTTTATTTTTGATGGTCTATTAGATAGATACATTGAAGAACAAGCTAAGTTTAAAAAAGGACAAGTAGTTTATATGGAATATACTTATCAATATCATAATCAAACTAAGCTTGGTGTTTGTGTTGGTATTGTAACCGAAGTTGGAATTACTAAAATCGAACGTACAGTAGGTAATAATAAATATATTAATTATCCTATTGTATATGCTGTAACTCATGCTAAAGGTGTTAGTCGTTGTGTTAGTGAATGTAAACTTGGTTCTGTATCTGAACATATTCTTAAAGAACGTCTTAAACGTGATGGTAAGAATAATGAACAAAATAATGAGCCTGCTACAAATGACTAGCTATTTATGTTCATAACATATTCATAGATATGATTCTTTTGCCCTCTGTTGAATTTTCATATATAATCTGATTAATCTATCACGATTAATATTGGGTTCAATATAGGGCAAAAGAACTAGCTAATAAATGTTAAACTAAAAATTTAATACAGTTTTATTATGAATTATGTTGCTTATAAACAAATTGATGGTACTATTACATCTGGATTTAAAGTTAAACTTTATGATATAGTTACTTTGAATACTGGCTATTGGAAAGATAAACTTGCTATTGTTCTATATATTAATGAAGATAAAAAACAAATTAAAGTTCGTATTATTGAATGTGGTATGAACTTAACTCTTAAAGTTAAAGATGTTCAATTTGTTAATCATAATAATAGAACTGCTGCTCGTTCTTATATTGATTTATGTAATAAACTATCTAAAACCTTTCGTGATAAATATACTGATAAACAGTATATAAAAGATAATTGGTTTACTGATAAGTTTATTATTAACGATATAACTGCTGATACTATTGCTAAAGGTATTGGTCAATATATTACTAATACTGATAGTAATAGATATTCTGTTAGTGCTATTATGTGGCTTAGTGATATTAAAGATTATATAGATGCTTTACTTAAATATGGTGATTTTGATTTTGTTGCTAAAGCATTTAAAATCTATAATATTGCTGATACTAGATTTGAACTCATTCATAAACTTTATCATTATTTCTATGATTGAAAATGTTTCTCATTTTATACTTGGTATGATATTTGGTTTATCTGTATATCTTTTTATAAGAATTACCATTGTTAGTAAAAAACTAGATAGACTTATTAGAGATATTAATGATACTCAAAATTGGATTAGAAAGATTCAAATTGATATTTGCGATATTAATAAACAATGGGAAGTTAAAAGAAATAGAGATAGAAATAGACTAGATAGAATTGAAGATAGGATTGGTAAACTTGCTAGTGATTTTAATGATATTATTATAAAGAAAGTTTAATGACTAGCTTGCTTCCATCCTCTACGGGGGGTCGCCACGGAGCGTAGCGTAGTGGCTCTACTAATCTAACTATTATTGAATTTATTATAGTTTTAACTATTAAATATAATTGTTTTATTAATCTTTAAAAATGTAAAGTACTTATGAAAAAGTATGATGAAGTTTCTGTTGTTCGTCAACTTAATAATGTTGGCGCTGTTATTGGAATCAATCCTGCTAGTAAAGTTATTAAAGTAGCTAAGAATAGTGCTATTGGTAATGGAACTAGTGGTAAGATTGATTTTCTTTCTCATTATTGTGATTATCATGTTGAGATTGTTGATGTTATTCAACAACAAAAAGAACGTGATGAAGAGATTGCTGCTAAGAAAGCTGCTAAAAAGGCTGCTCGTAAAGCTAAATTTGCAGAGGATAATACTTTTAAAGGTATTACTCGTGCTGTTGATAAACGTATGCGTACTATTAAAAGAAAGTAGTATGCTATGGTTAGCTTTAAATTCTCATTTGGAGTTGTAGGTAAATCCAAAGAGAAAGGAATAGTCAATAAATATGTTATTATAGTTGCTAAATGTGAAGGTATTATTAGATATATTGATGGTACTTATAAAGTAGAATACAATAGCAAACTATATAGCATTACAGGTGAAAGTTACAGAACTAAAGGAAAGAAAGTTGTTTATGCTCGTCGATTAGATGAATATAATCATAGAATTAAAATTATAAGAGATAGTGAAAATAGAAAAACTGTTGACACTAGATTTTATATTCCTTTTGCTGCTGGACTTATAGCTAAAGGTAAAATTGTTAAAATGCCTTTTGCTAAGGAATTGTTTCATATTACTACGTGTTATAATCGTGGTGATAGTGAATCTACTATTTTAGCTTTTCAAGAATGGAAAGAATATGAAGATAAAGTTAAAAATAATCTTATTGATGTAAACAACGAATTGTAATGATTGATAATCTTAATATTGCTAATAGTAATAGAAAAGATACTAACATTAAGTTTACTAAAGACCAAGAAATAGCTGTGCATGAACTTATTGAGTTTCTTGCACAGCCTTGGGATGATAAGAAATATATTAATGCTCTTTGTGGTGCTGGAGGTACAGGTAAGACATTTGTTATTAAATATGTTATTAATAATTGCAAATGGTCTGGTAGTGTTATAGGCTGTGCTGCTCCTACACATAAAGCTTGTAGAGTTCTTAGTAATTCTATTGGTGGAAAAGAAGTTAATACAATTCAATCATTGTTTGGTTTTAGACTTGATGTTAATATTGAAAATTTTGACCCTGAAAATCCTGCCTTTAATCCTGTTGGAAAAGATAAACTAGATGGTCTTAAAGTTTTAATTATTGATGAAGCTTCTATGCTTAATGCTAAACTTGTTAAGTATATTAGTAATAAATGTAAGAAGCTTCAAATTAAAGTTATAATGCTTGGTGACTCTAGTCAGCTTCCACCGGTTAATGAGAAAATTAGTCAAGCTTTTCTTATTGCTAGTAATACTTATTATCTTAAAGAAATTGTACGACAAGGAGATAATAATCCTATTAGTAAACTTCTTAAACTTCTTCGAGAAGATATAGATAATAAGAATGGATGGAGATTTCTTGATTATATATCTAAAAATAGACAAGATTATAATGAAGAAACTAAAGGATTTTATGTTTGTGGTCAAACTGAATTTTCTGATTTAATTAATACTTGTTTCAATGATGAAGAATATACTAAAAATATTGATTTGTATCGTATTATAGCTTATACTAATAGTCGTGTTGCACAATGGAATAACCATGTAAGACATATGATTATTCAAGATGCTGATAAGAGCCTTATTACTCGTAATGATTTAATAATGAGTTATACTACTGTTGTTAATGTTTTTAATGATATTATTATAAACAATAGTGAAGAATATATTGTTAAAGATATTGTTGATACAATTGATAATGATTATGAGTTTAAAGGATTTCTTATTAAGTTTCAAGCTATTCATGGTGGTGCTATAACTCAACCTTTATTTGTTATTGACCATTATGATAACTATACATTTCAGATGTATTATAAGAAGTTGACTAGTCTTATTGATGATGCTAAAAAAGCTAGTAGTTCTGAACGTGGAAGTAAATGGAAACAATATTTTGATTTTAAACGTAAATATCTTATCGCTTCTAATATTACGAATAGTAATGGTAGGATTTTATTTAGTAGAGATTTAGATTATGGCTTTGCAATTACTTCTCATAGAGCACAAGGTTCTACTTATAAAAATGTATTTGTAGATATTAACGATATGATTTATGATAAATACGGTCATCCTTATACTAATAGAGATGAAATGCTTCGTAGATTGTATGTTGCTTGTTCTCGCGCTAGTAATCAATTAGTATTATCTTATGGCAAGTAAAACTGTTGACGAATATCTTGATTGTGCTAGATGTCCAAATCGTATATTTAATACAGGTAGATATATACAAGGTGGTAGAGGAAGTATTCATGGAGATATTGTTTTCCTATTTCCTAGAGGTGATAGAGCTTATTGTGATGATTATCAATTATTTACTGATATTGGTAATCTTTATGATGAATATTCTGGACGTAATAATACTGAAGATGTGTATATGACTTATAGTATTAAATGTGCTTGTTCTAATAATTATAATACATATCTTACTGCTATTGATAAATGTCGTAATATTTTATGGAAAGAATTAGCTAGAATTAATTATAAGTATCTATTTATATTTGGTGATGCTTATCGTAGTATTAGTGATAATCCAATTCCTAGATTTATGGCTACTGGTGGTAAATATGTATTTAGTAATTATTCTCCTCTTATTAAATTTAAAGATGATAATCTTTATCATATATTTAAACAGCGTTTTGCTGATGATGCTAATTGGGTTAATCAAAATAGAAATAACTATGGATTAAATTATATAAATGATTAATTGTATAGCTTATGATGTTGAAGTTTTAAGAAATTTCTTTTCTGTTACTTTTGTTAGTATTAATAGTTATCTTAAAGTTTTTAAAGATTGTGTTAATGCTGATAATAAAGCTATTCCTTTAGTTCAAAAACTATCTGTTGAAGAAATTAAAGCTCGTCTTAAAACTGTTGAAAAACATAGTTTTTATATAACATATACAGATGATAGTCAATTACTTTCTATGATAGATTATATTAATAAGACTAGATGTTATAAGGATTCTAATGGAACTATTATTCGTACTGACTTGTATGGATTTAATAATTTCAATTATGATAATCTTATGATTGCTGCTTTACTTAGTTTTTATATGCGTACGAATAGTACGAAAGAACTTATTAATAAGTTATATGAAACTAGTAAAACTATTATTTCTAGTCAAGATGATAAAGATAAATTTAAAACTGATTTTTATCTTAATAGTCTTAGAAAATATAAACTACCATTTACAGGTATTGATGTAATGCGTATATTTGCTCTTAATAAAGCAAGTGTAGTTGTAGATAGTAAAACAGGTGAACGTAAACCTGTTCCTAAAGGTTTAAAACAAACTTCTATTAATCTTCAATGGTATGAACTTCTAGAATATGAACTTCCTGATATTAATGAAAAAGAAGCTGAACTATATGATGAAATTCCTAGTCTTAAAGGAATGAGTATTAGTCAGCTTAATAAACTAGTAGATAAATGGGATAGATTTATTCTTGATGAATATATTGAACCTATGATGTATTATAATCTTAATGATGTTTTCATTGTAGCTGAAATAGTTCGTCTTTATCCAGAAGAAATTAAATCTCGTTATGCTATTAGTAAAGCATATGATGTTGATGTTCTTAATTCTAGTCGTAGTAAAACTGCTGATATTCTTTTTGAGAAATTTTATAGTAAATTTAGTGGTCTTGCTCCCGAACAATGGAAAGGTAAGAAAACTGAAAGAACTGCTATGAGTTTTAAGAAAGTTATTTTTCCTTTTATTAAATTCAAAACTAAAGAACTTCAAGATTTACTTGATAAACTTTATAAAACTACAATTTATAGAGTTAATAAAGATGCTTTTAGTGAGAATGTTAAAATTGGAGATATAACTTATACTCTTGCAACTGGAGGTTTACATAGTCAAGATGTTCCTATGGAGTTATATTCAACTACTCCTTATGATGACTATCCTGTTCCATCCTCCACGGGGGGTAAGCCATTTACCATTTATCATTTTGATGTTGCTAGTTTTTATCCTAGTATAATAGGTGTTCATAAAGTTGCTCCTGCTCATATTGATACAAATGCTTTTTGTAATTTAATTAGTTGGATGAAACAAAAACGTGTAGATGTAAAGCATAGTAATGAAGAATATATTGATGGCATTGCGAAAGATATTTTAGCTTTAGTTCTTAAGATTGTTATAAATAGTATCTACGGAAAATTGGGGTTTGAAGCCGGTAGTCTTTATGACCGTCTTGCTGTTCTTAAAGTTACTGTTAATGGACAACTTATGCTTCTTATGTTATGTGAAGCATTAGAACTTGATAATATTCATATTATTAGTGCTAATACTGATGGTATTATGGTAAAAGTTTATGCTAGTCAAGAAGATAAATTTAAAGAAATTACTACTTGGTGGCAAAATATTACTGGAATGCAAGCAGATAGTGATGTTGTTCATAGTCTTATAGCTCGTGATGTTAATAATTATATTACTCAATTTAGAACTAAAGGTAAGCTTAAAATTGAATCTAAAGGTGCTCTTAATCCTATGATGTATTCTTTAGATTTAACTAAAGGTTATTCTATGCCTATTGTTGCTCAAGCTATTGAAAACTATTTTCTTAAGAATAAACCTGTTATGGATACTCTTCAAGAAGCTACTAATATTCTTGACTTTTGTCTTACTCAAAATGTAGGTAGACAATTTCATGTAGAAGAAACTAAGATTGAAAATGGACAAGTTACTCATGTTGTTTGCCAAAGATATGTTCGATTTTATGTTTCTAATAGAGGCTATATTATTGAGAAAGTTCATAACGATAATGGTTCTCGTAGTAGAATGGCAGCTGGTTCTGTTGTAACAGTTATTAATAGTCTTGATGATAAAGATATTTCTCTTAGAGATATTAATTTTAAATTTTATTATCAAGAAGCTATGAAGATTATTAATCCTATCAAACTTAAAATTTCTCCTAAAGGTAAAGGTAAAAGTAAAATTAAAAAATATAGTGGTATGTATAATCCTATTTTTAATGAAGATGATTTTGGATGAAAAATATAGTTGAAGAATCATATAGTAAACTTATTAATAAATGGGGTTCTAAAGATTATAAAGGTATTGGAACTATCCATTGTGTTCAACCTCTTGATTATTCCGAAATTATAAGTAGAGTTATTACTCTGATGAGGAATAAAAATCCTAATCTTAAAATACTTATTGTTACAGATAATTGGAAAAGAAGAACAGAAATTGTTGATGGTCTTAAAAATCATAATATAAATATAGATACTATTAATATTTTTACTCATACTTATGTTAATAGTAGATATAATTATAGTTATGATATTTCTATTGTTGTTGGAGTTAATGAATGGAATCTTTCTTGTAATACAGTTTTTAATCATGCTAGATTTAAACTTATGATTATAACTAAAGATACTATTGATACTGCCAAGCTAAAAGAAATTTATACTAATATTCCACCTATTAATGATAATATAAGTTCTAGTGGTATTAATGCTATGCGGGCTTTACTCCCCGTAGAGGAATACAGAGAGCCAATTTTGTTTGTTAATCAAGATGATATTACTAATTATGATAAATATACTGAATTTATTACTCAGACTATTCAAGTATTTGGTAATCTTGATAATATTAAATGTGCTCGAAATGGTACTCAAGATGGACGTAGTGCTATTCAATATATTACAGAAATAGCTGAATATAATGGATGGAGTGCTGATATGGATATGACTAATCCTTTTAGTAAACAAATTGATGAATGTTATAATCCTCTTGTTCTTGCTGAACGAGTTAAGACTTTTTATAATATTGTTCGTGAACGTATGCTTATATGTTCTGATAATGTTTGTAAGCTAGAAAGAATAGTTGAAATTATTAAAGATAATCCTGATAAACGATTTCTTATTATTAGTAAGAGAGGTGAATATGCTGCTACTGTAACTAAATATATTAATGATAAATTAGGTGAAATTTGTGGTGATTATCATGATAAAATTGAGGATAAAGTTCTAGTTGATGATAATGGTATTCCTGTTTTGTACAAGTCTGGAAGCAAGAAAGGGACTGCTCGTATAATCAAATCTAAGGCTATTTCCACGCTGAATTTGAAGTCTTTTAATGATGACTTATTAAGAGTATTATCTATAAAAAATAATTCAACTGACAGCCTAGAAACAAGCGTAGACGAATGGATTTTAACCTCACCTTTATGTGATACCATAGATGAACTTATCTATCGTTATAATAATGTTAATTGTAGTCAATCAAAACTTAAAGTACATAAACTTTATATAGCTGGTACTATCGAAGAAGCAAGTCTTAAAAAGGAAAAATTATCAGTTAATCATGAAGTTATACAGAATGTTAATTCTGATATTAGTGCTCAAAATTTTGATGATATTGTTTGCTAGTATAAATATAATAGTTACATTTGTTGTGTAATCAAAATCGCTCTTTGATAGAATGGACGAAGATAAAGAAGTTAAAGTTAATGATACTACTGTTGCTGCTAGTAATAGTGGTATTGAAAAACAACATGGTGTTCAACATTCTGTTGCTCCATATCAGCTTAATTATATGAATGAAGCTGAAATTGCAAGTCTTGAAGTATTTATCAAACGTGTTATGCGTAGTGATAAATGTGGTATTAAGTCTGTTGAAGATGGTCTTGCTATTGCAATGAGAGCTAAAGACCTTAGACTTCCATTTTCTACTTGCATTGAACATATTCATGTAGTTCAAGGTAAAACAAGTGTTGATATTCACATTATTAAGGCATTACTTGTCAAAGGCAGCGTGAGTTGGGAAAAAGTAGATAATTATCGCGCTCTGTACGAATATACAGATGGCTTTAATGCTTATGATGAAGATAAACTTCCATCTGACTGTATTAAGTGTCTTACTCCCAAAGAAGCACAAACTAAAAATGCAGAAGATAAAGACCATGAACATATATATGTTTATCCTGTTAAATATTATAAAGATTATAATGGTAATGTATATAAAGAATATCAACTTAATGGTAAGTTTGAAATAGCTACTAATACTAATGAAGCTAAACAAATTGCTTCTACTGGTAAAGTTCCTGTTTATAGAATACCTGCTGTTCCTATTGATTATATTACTAGTTATCGTTTTTATCGTAAAATTGGAGAACGTAATATGGTTGCTACTGGTGAGTTTACTTATAAAGATGCTATTGTTGCTGGATGTTTTGAAAAAGATACTTATAAGAAATATCCTAAAATAATGATAAGTCATAGAGCATTTGTTTATGGTGCTCGTGAAATTGCTAATGATTTAATTATGGGCTGTTTAAGCACAGAAGAATTAAAGACTATGCAAGGTATTGATTTGAGTAATGAAGATATTATTGATATTACTGAAATTCAATAACATGGAAATTTGGAAAACAATAACTGATTATCCAAATTATCAAGTTAGTAATTATGGTAATGTTAAAAATATTAGATTTAATAGAATTTTAAAATATACTATTACACCTTATGGTTATAAAGTATGTTCTTTTGGCAAAAATAAATTTTATAAACCTTATTTTGTACATAGACTTGTTGCTTCTGCATTTGTAGATAATCCAAATAATTATCCTTGTGTAAATCATAAAGATGAAAATAAACTTAATAATAATAGTAATAATCTTGAATGGTGTACACAAACTTATAATCATAATTATGGCAATGCGATAGAAAAACAAACTAAATCAAGAAGAGAAATTGTAGTTGCTATAAAAGATGATACTTGTATTATTGCTAGAAGTGGAAAAGATTTAAAACGATATCTTAAAGTTAAAGCTGCTCCACATTATGCTATTGTTAGAGTATATAAATATTATGGTTATAATGTTAGGTTTGGTTATTCTAATGATAAAATTAAACTTAAGGATAATATTATTGTAAAAATTAAAAACAACATTGTTGTTGAAACTATAAAATAAATTATTAACATTTAAATTGAAAGAAAAATGAAAGACTTTAAGAAAGGTTTGAGTTTTGGTATGGGTATTGTTAATGCTGGTCAAAGAGCAGTTAGTGAAGAACCTGAATTGGTAGTTGTTTCTACTCCCGGTAGTTTCCGTATGACTGCCCAAGTTTCTAAAGCTCTCGGCATTGCTCATGGTGAATATGTAATGTTCATTAATAACTGTGCAAATATTGATAATGCTATTATCAATAAAGTACCCGAAGTTGTTGCTTTCTGTGAAGAACAAGGTTTGGATATTGAATCTCCCGAAGCTGCTATGGCTGTTCATGCTGAATTTGATATTTGGGCTTTGGCTAAAGGTATTGCTGAATTAGACAAGAATGGTAATCCTTGCACTACTCGTGTTCGTATGACTAAGAATGATAAGATTAAGTATGTTAATACTTATTTCCAAGAAACTCTTGAAGGTGCTTTATCTTCTTCTAATGAAGAACTTAAAGCTGCTCTTGGTCGTGAAGGTATTACCGAAGATGAACAGAAAGAACTTTTGGTTAGCTGTATTCAAGGTGATGAAGTTGCTAAGATTAAAGGTTCTAAGTGTGCTAATACTGCTGCTTTGTCTGGTATTGGTGTAACTCTTAACTTTACTGATTCTAATGTTTGGAAACAGTTGAAAGCTGATATGACTGATGAAGAAGCTACTTCTAAGAATCGTGTTTATACAGTAGATATTGACAACTTGCAAGAAGCTGTTGTTAATAACGGTCATAAAGATATTGTTGTTAAGATTGCAATGCTTACCGAATATAAAGATGAAGAACCTGTTCGTATCGGTAAGAAAGCTGAAAAAGAAGAAACTGCTGAATAATCAAATCTTCGTCCTAGAAATATAGTATCTTGAATATAGAGCTGCATTGTTAGTATTGCTAATAGTGCAGCTCTTATTTTATCTAATAATTCTTTTAATTACTTTAATTATGTCGACAGAAAAAGAAATTAAGAATGAAGCTACTGTTGTAGCAAGTGCTGAACAAACTGCTAATGCAGAAGTACAAACTCCTAAAAAACGTAGAGGTAGAGGTATTAATAACGATTTACGTGATGTAACTCGTAAAAAGTTTGATGAACGTACTGATTGTAATAAAGCTAATGGCTTGTTTATTGGTCATCTTGAAGATGTTAAAGTTGATTGGGCTACATTGAAAGATGATGTTCAAGGTATGCCTTCATTTGCTGGTATGAGTATTCCTTATCTTACATTTACTTTTGCTAGTAATCATGAAAATATCAATGAACGTCGTTATGTAACTCAACGTCTTCTTCCTGCTGAAAGTAATGTTGAAACTATTCCAGGCGGTAAAGGTGCTTGGAAAGTTGATAACATTTTCCGCTTTATGAAACATATATATAATGTATTTGTTCTTAAAGGTCGTGATTTAACAGAAGAAGAAATTGATGCTCTTACTTTGCCTTTTGAAGATTTTGATGAAAATATGCAGTATGTACCTGTTGAGGCTGAAGAAGTTATAGCTGGTTATAAGACTGTGTTTGAAAATTATGTTAAGTTACTTAACAATAATGGTAAGCCTGTTTATAATGATGCTAAAGGTAAACCTATTACTATTTGGATGAAGCTTCTTCGTTTCGTTAAGAATGATGGTAAATGGCGTGCTGTTGTTGGAAGTAAATCTTCATTTGGTGATTTAGGATTTCCTACATTTATCAATGATGGAGTTATTGAACTTTATAAAGAACAATCTGCTCCTAGTTTGCATATTGACCCTTATAAAGAAAGTATTGTTTATCAAAAATCTGCCGAACAAGCTAAACAGCCAAATGTTGCTATGCCCGGTGTTGGTGTAATGCCCGGTGTTCAAACTGCTGCTCCTATAAATCCTGTTAGTGGATTTAATGGCGGTGGAGATTTTAGTCCATTTGGTGGTGGTAATGATGCTGCTGGTGCTTTTGTTAATCCAACAGAAGATTTGCCATTTTAAAAAATTAAAGTTAGTTAAATAGTTGTATGTAAGAGGATTGGGTACTATTTTAGTACCTAGTCCTCTTTTTTTATATGTTCACGATAAAGGTCAAATTAGAAATATTATGAAAAGAAATATTAGTAATACTATTTTAACTAAAGATTATATTTTCTCTAAAGTTAGTCAAGTAACTATTTTTAGTACTTATACTGGAATTAGTGTTGAAGATATACAACATTGTATAGATACAGGAGAATTTATATCTAGTCCTTTTCGTGAAGATACTCATCCTAGTTTTGGTTTTAGATATGATAATAGGAATAAACTTAAAGGAAGAGATTTTGCTGGATATTGGTGGGGAGATTGTATAGATGCTGCTGCAACTGTACTCTCTGAGATTGTTCATAAGCAAATTGATATTTCTATTAAAAGTCAATTTCTATTTGTTCTTAAACATATTGCTTATACTTTTAGAAATATTATTTATGGACAAGATAAAGATGAAAACAACGATTATAATATTGCTAGGGCTATTAGTAATGTACGTAATCATAAACCTATTATTGAACTTGTTACTCGTCCGTGGAATAATTTAGATGCTAAGTATTGGGGACAATTTGGTGTTAATCTTAATTTTCTTAATACTCATTTTGTTTATCCTGTTGACCAATTTTATATTAATCGTTCAACTAATCCTATTCCTAAATATTTTTATGATAAAAATAAAACAGATTTATGTTATGGTTACGTTCTTGGGCAAGATAAAAGAGGAATAGTTAATGTTAAATTGTATTTTCCAAATAGAAATAAGAAAACTGAAATTAAGTTTATAACTAATAGTAATACTATTGAGGGAGTTATTAATCTTGAACTAGATAATTATGACGTTATTATTATAACTAAATCTACTAAAGATAGATTAAGTCTTGAATGTTATCTAAAGAGTATTAATCATTCCATCCTCTACGGGGGGTCTACCCTTGAATCTAAAACTATTGGTGTTGTTAATATTCCACATGAAACTTATAAACTTCGTCAAATTGAATATGATTGGCTTCGTAGTAAACTTAATCGGAATGGTTTTCTTATTAGCCTTATGGATAATGATAGAACTGGTCTTATGGAAGCTGTGATTCTTAAGAATGATTATGATATTATACCTATTATTATTCCTAAAGAACTTGGTGTTAAAGATTTTGCCGAATTGAGAAGTAGTTATTCTACAAATGTTATTAATGAATTAACTCAACAAGTTGTTAAATATATAGAAGATAATTATGGAGAAGAAAGTGAATTTACTTGGGATACGGAAGAAAGTAATACTTTGCCATACTAAAAGTCTAGCTGGTGTTACATATACGGTTATGCGTCCAATTACTGAAGAGGATGAACAAAATCTTGATAAGTGGGAATATCTTAATATAGATAATAAACGTATTGATAAAAAAGATATTTATTGTTATGGAGAAATTAATCTATCTTCTAATGATGACGTTGAATATATCAAAAAGTTTAGCCTACTTGATACTGATAACGGTGGAACTATTCATAGTAATTTTAATTATCAAGAAGGTTATGCTCTTGTTGAAGGAATAGCTAAAACTTATCCTACATTTGATATTATTGAATGGTTTAAATATAATCATTGTCTTATAGGTAAGCCAGCTCGTATTATTATTTATAAATGTAAGAAAGAAAATCTATGATAATAAAAGGATATGAAGAAAAGCTAGATGATAGAGATATTAGATATATTAATTATGTTATTGATAAATCTACAATAGCTGATGCAATTGAATCTTATATTAAAGATTTAGATTGTACTATTATTTATCCTGATGGTTCTCGTCCTAGACAAACTATTAATTATGGTTATTGTATTACTCTTTCTAGTATTGAATATATTCTTGATAAACTTTATCTTGTTCTAGAACATCATCCAGAAAAAGCTCAAAGTTATATTGATTATCGTAATAGTATTATTAAAAGAATTATTGATATACATGAAAAAAATCTTGATTTCGAGAGAAGAAACCCAGTACGATATTATAGTAAAGAACCAAGGAAACGCACTAGAAGTTCTAACAGAGTTAATCAATCAAAAGATGTCTTTACAGGTAAACCCATTGATGTTAGCACCGGTATTGCAAAGGCTATTAAGCCTAAAAAGGAAACGATTGCTCAGCGTAAAGCTAAACTTCTAGGTGATAAAGCTGTTAGTTTTGCATTTAATGGTTTAAAAATAAGTGAACATAATGAATAAACTTTATCGTAGAAATAACAATGGTGTGCCTACTGTTTGGTGGGCTGAACTTGACAGTGGTACTAATAGTATCACTGTTTTTTATGGTCTTGTTCGAGGTAATATTCGTAAAGAAGTTTATGCTGTTACTCAAAAAGATGGTCAAAAAGAACTTGAAAGTAGATATAACGATAAGATTAAAAAAGGATATACATATCTTGATGAACTTTGTGATATGCAGGGTTTACCCCCCGTGGAGGATGGAGATAATGATACTCTATTTAATTTTCTAAATACTTATCTACCTAAAGACCTTAGTAATGGAAATACTAATCTTCTACTTCCAATGCTTGCTAAAACGTATAGTGGTAATGTTTGGAAAAAAGTCAGTTGTATGTATGGTCAGTATAAGATTAATGGTCTTCGTTGTATTGTTACTGCTTATACTCAAAATGATATGTTTAAACCTGTTAGGCTTCGTTTCCAAAGTCGTGAAGGTCTTATTTGGCATACTCTTGGCTATCTTGAAGATTATCTGCTTGCTACTATTAATACAAATATTATCGACGATATGATTAATGGATTTGCAGCACTTGATGGTGAAGTTTATCTTCCGGGTTATACTGTTAATCAAATTAATCATTTTGTTAAAGATGCTAATTGTGTTGAAAATAAACTTCTTCAGTTTTGGTGTTATGATATTATGATGGAAGGTAATCAAACTCATAGAAATATGTATCGTTGTCATATTAAAAACCCTACTTCTTTTAATAATATTAATGAACATTATAATAATAAAGAACGATTGATTATTCTTCCTAGTATATATATTAATAATGATGATATAGCTATTAAAACCAGAAATCATTTTATTAATCTAGGTTTTGAAGGTCTTATACTTCGTAATACAGAAACTGATTATCAATATGGTAGACGTAGAGCTAATTATATGGAGAAGTTTAAAGATGCTACTGAAGGAGATTTTATAATTATTGATATTTATAAAGAAAAGAAACGTGATTTACCTATTCTTCTTTGTAAAAATGATATTAATGATGAAAAGTTTGAAACTCGTTTAAGTACTAGTCATATTGTTCAACAGGAAGTTTTATTCGATTCTCAATCTTATATTGGTAGAACTGTTCATATAGATTATGGTGAACGAAGTGGTGTTACTAGAGTTCCATCTCATATTAAAAATGTTGTTATAAATGGAGATACTAGATTATAATGTAATTAAGAATAATAGTTTTGATAGAACTAAATCTTATTTTAGTTGTTATTATAAATCTATTGTTTTATTTACTGATTATGATGCTAAAAGTTATAATTTTGCTATTAGATATAACGATATAACTAAAAGTAATGAACTTTATGTGATTTTATATAATGATGATAAAGTTAATAATAGTATTCCTGTTGTTCGAGATGCTAATACTGGATTTAAATTATATATTCCTAACAGAGTTATTAGACTTCTTGATACAAGACTACGTAATACTTTTGTTGTGTCTAAAGATGATTTTAATATTAATGTTAAATTTGTAGAAGAACGTAATGGTTTTTGTATTATTTATCATATAGATATTGAATAAGGTGAAGCCTAGTACATAATATGGTGTGCTAGGCTTTTCTATTTGTTAGAGGTCTAAAACTATACAGAACACGCTCGTAGATATGATTCTTTTTGCCTGTATTCAATTTTATATATCAGAATGATTAATCTATCATGATAAGATTTGCGTGTCATGTTGAGCCTTAAAATGCGTCATTTTCACTATGATATTTAACATTAAATTCAGCATCATTATTACTAGTAAATTCCTATTATATTTTTATATTTGTCTTGATAAACAAAAACAAATTATTATGGCTATTAATAAAGTTACTATTGTTGGTATTAAAGGATTTAAAGGAAGTGGTAAAGATACAGTTGCTTCTATGATTAGTTATATCCTTCATGATGGTATTATGAAAGCTAATTATGATACTTGGCTTCTTTATCATAAAAATGGGTTTGTTGAAAATGATGAAATAATTATTCATTTTGCTGATAAACTTAAAGATGATATTGCTGCATTTTGTAATATTGACCGTAAACTTCTTGATAGACAAGATATTAAAGAAGAAAATTATTATAATTTTAAAACTGGTATTGTTTCTACTAATATCAAATATACAGATAGAGTTATTAATAATATAGGGGAATTTAATTATGATAATTTATCTTCACTTCTTTCTTTAAATAATAATATTTCTATTAAAATTAGAGTTCTTCTCCAATATTATGGTACTAATGTTATTAGAAATCATTTTTGGCATAATGCTTTTATTAATTATACTATGAATAAAGCATTTGATATAAGAAATAGTAAAGGTCAATGTATTATAGCTGATGCTAGATTTGAAAATGACGAATGTGAAGCTATTAAACAATGTGGAGGAATGATAATTAGAGTAGATAGAAAACTTAACAATAATGATAATCATGAAAGTGAACAAATAAAAATTTGTGAAAATGATTATGTTATTGATAATACTGGTACTCTTGTTGGTCTTTTCTATAAAGTTCTTAAATTTGTAACTGATTATATGGTATGAAATTACATCCTATTTTTGGTATAAATGCTCTTGCTAGAGTTTGTATATGTTGTGGTAAAGTTATTGGTTATACTCCACTTGGAAATTCTGTTGAAGAAGATGCCAGTAAGAGTAAACAAATAGCTGAAGCTATTGTATGTAAAGAATGTATAGATAAGCTTGATAGTGAAACTTGCTTTATAGCTTGTGACATAGATAAAGATAATTATATAACTGCTACTTATGATACTTTATGGATTAGAAATAAAGGTCTTAAAGAGTTTTTTAAAGAGCTTGATTCTATACAGCCTATTAATATTATACCTAAAGAACATTTTTATAGTATATTTGGAAATGTAGTTAAAGATTTTTATAATAATCAAGAAGATGAAAATAATTGAACCTAAAGTTGAACTTTGGCAACAAGGAAATGATTCTAAAGCTCATGTTGCTAGATGCGCAAGGGTTTGTTATGGTAGAGAAACAGGTAATGATGAAGCTACTATTAAACGACTTATTAATGATGGACATTGGAGTATGTTTCGTCATGGAACTTATTATATGATTGCTAATGATAGTGATAAAACTTTAGAAACTATTATTATTAATTATGCTAATACTATTGGTTTTAGTTATCATTATGAAAAACATGTTTATTATATAACTGTTAATGGTAATTGGGTTTTAGACCATAAAACACAATTTGGTTATCTATCTAAATATATTGTTCCTATTGAAGATTTTTGTAATACTGAAATAGGATTTCATATGATGAGATATACTTTTTGTGTTGATACACAAATTAGCACTTCTCGTGAATTAAACCGCGTTAGTCCTAATAGTATTGCTGAAAAATCAACTAGATATGTTTATGAAGATGGAAGTATTTGTAGACCTCATTGGATGACTGATGAAGAAGTAGATTATTTAAATAATGAACCTATTTTTGAAGAATGGTGCAATTCTCATAAAAAAGCATCTATTTATAGAGATAGTTGTAATGATTCTTTTAATAAATATAAACTTCTTGTAGATATTGGTATGCATCGTCAAGATGCTCGTGGTGTTCTTCCTCTTGATACTGCTACACGTTGTGTCTATACATATTCTATTAATGAATATCGTCATATTATTGATTTACGTTATTATGGTATTACAGGTAAACCTCATCCAAATGCCCGACTTATAGCTGGTATGATTAGAAATAATTTAATGGAACTTGGATATGACTTCAAAGATTGATAAACTTAAACATTTTCATATTGAAGATTATAGTGGTATTTATTTTACTGATGAGTTAAATGCCGGTGAAGAATTTTTTTATACTACAATTAGAATTAAAGATGATAAAGAAGTAACATTTCTATGTAAATATATTAAAAATAAACATATTGAGGCTTGTCCTAATTGTGTATTTAATAACTATTTTTGTCATGGTCTTTTATGTAATATTGTTGTTCTTAAAGTAATTAAAGATAAAGAACTTAGAAATAATAAATAAATTATTAACTATTTAAATATTAAAGTTATGGGAAGAAAATTTTATGGTTTTAATAACCGTTTTAGAACTACTAAAAATACAGAAGCTATTGTATTTGAAAATGGTGGATTTGTTGGTAATCTTGGTTTAGTAAAAAAACTATGGAAGAAATATACTGAAGTTATTTATAAATATAGAACTAATACAGGTAAAATGACTGCTAGTGATTATACTCATTTATTTGGTTATTTAAATCCTTATTATCGTTCTACTTATAATATACCTAAACGTAGAAAATAATGGCAAATATTTATAATATTACTGCCGAACTTGAGGATATATTTCTTGAGTTAGAAGAAAATGGAGGTGAATTAACTCCTGAACTTGAAGAACGTCTTGCTATTACACAAGAAAGTCTTAAATCCAAACTTGATAGTTATCGTAAAGCATATACTGTGCTTAATCTTGAAGCTGAATCTTGTAAAAAGGAAGAGCAACGATTAGCTGTTCTTCGTAAAACTAAAGAAAACAATGCTGAAAGACTTAAAGGTGTTATGCTTGATGCTGTTATTACTTATGGAGATTTAGGTAAATCTGGTAATAAAGTTATTAATCTAGTTGATAGTAAACTATATACTAAGAACAGTAAATGTGTTGAGATTGATGAAAATCTTAATCAAATATTTATTGATTTAGTTCTTGAACATTTACAATCTCTTTGGGATAATGATATGGTTGATAGTAATTTCTCATTTAGTAGAGATGTGCTTCTTGAACAAATTAATGATAAATTTACTGAAAGATATCCTGAACAATCTGCTAGACTTAGAGAAGAAACTGGAGGTTATTTTACTCTTGATGATTTAGATTATATTAACGTTAAATTTGAAATTGAAAAACCTGTTGGTGATTTAGCTAATAAAATTAATTTTGATTTACTTAATACTTTCTTTAATCATCAACATGAAATGACTAGAAGTAGTAGTATTAATAAAACTACTATGAAAAATATTCTTAATGATGGTAGAGATATTAGTATAGCTAAACTTGTTGAAAATACTAGTCTTATTATTAAATAATTTGGTTATACTCCCCGTAGAGGACAGAATTAAGTTCATCCTCCACGGGGAGTCAACACTACTAATCTTGCTAATTATGGAACTAGAAGAAAAAGTAAAAGAATTAATAAAATGGTATATGGATACTTATGGTGTTAATAAAGACTGGGCTGTTAGAGATATTGAAAGTGTTATGTTACGTATAAGTCATAAATAATATGTATAAAGTAAAAGGTAAACCTTGGGCTTATTCTGGTGCTATTGATGTATCAGATTGTGCTACTGCTAAAGAAGTTATGCTTAAAGCTGGACTTAATTTTAATGTAGCTAAATGTGAACTAGTTGGTAAAATGCCTATTAAACTTACTGGAACTGATGAAGAACTTGACCGAATTATTAAAGAACAAAAAGAAGGCGCTCATGTTTTTGGTACTGACATTTATCGTAAGTGTGATAACGCCTTTGCTACCTATCGTACTGATTACAATATTCCTTTAGGTGTTGTTAAAAGTAAATATACTATTGTACAAAACAATGATGCTTTTAATTTCTTTGATGACGCTATTGGTAAAAATTCTGCTATTTGGCAAACTGCTGGATTTTGGGGAAATGGTGAGAGAATATTTGTAAGTGCTAAACTTCCTAATAATATTCTTGTTAAAGGTGACCCTGTTGAAAATTATCTAGTATTTACTAATACTCATGATGGTAGTGGTGGAGTTAAGATTTTATTTACTCCTATTAGAGTTATTTGTCAAAATACTCTTAATGCTGCTATTCATACTAGTAGTAATTATGTTAGTTTTCGACATACAACTAGTGTTCATAATAAGATTTCTGTTGCGCAAGAAATACTTGGAATTAGTAAAATTAAATCTGAAGAATTTGGTCAATATTGTAATTTACTTGCTAATATTAAAGTTACTGACGAAGATGTAATTCAATTTATTGGAGAAAATCTTCTTACCGGTGATGAAATTCAACGTCTAAAAGATACAGGACATACTATTAAAGATATTGCTTATCGTAGTGGTTTAGCTTTAACTGATAGTAAAATAAGTAGTAGAAAAATGAATGTTATTTCTGATACTTATAGTTATTATTTTGATGGTCCCGGTCAAAGAGATATTCTTGGTACAGCTTGGGGTGCAGTTAATGCTATTAGTGGATATTATTCTAATATAGATAATATTGAAGGTACTAAGCGATTTGATAGTATTTGTTATGGTGATAAATCAAGAAAAATAGAAAATGCTTTTGCACTTGCAGAAGCTCTTTAATTTAATAATTTAATTGTATATGGAAGTAAAAGTATTTAAACTGAAAGAGATTAAACTTCTTAGTGGAGATGTTGTAGATGTAGAACAGTATTGTAATGTTCAACCTATTCTACCTGCTTATGGTAAAGAAGGTGATGCTTGTATGGATGTTTATCCTATTCATTGTGAATATGATAAAGATAAAGATAGATTTATCTATCATACAGGTTTAGCATTTAATATTGGAGATGATGCTAATGGTGAACCTAATGAAATGTCTTTACGTCCTAGAAGTAATCTTACTAAATCTGACTTTTATATGCCTAATGCTCCTGGTACTCTTGATTGGGGTTATCGTGGAGAACTTCTTATTATTTTTAAGAATCGTACTTCTAGAGATTTAGTTCATGCTGTATCTACTCTTGCTGAAATAGTTGATAAGTTGAGAGAACATATACATTTACCTGATAGTATGGTTGGTAATGCTAGACTTAAACTTAATAATGTTAGAACTACAACTACTAATATTCTTGGTAAACTTTCTAATCCGCCATATAATTGTGATGGTAAAGATAGATGTTGTCAACTTATTATTAATAGTGCTCAAAGAATTACTTGGAAAGAAGTTGAATCTATTGAAGAATTAGGAGAAAGTGAACGTGGAAACAAAGGATTTGGAGAAGGAACAGGAGGAGCAGCTAAAGCTTAAAGTTGGTGCTCGTTATATTCATAATAAAACGTCTAATGAATATATAATTATTAGTATTACTAAAATGAAACATCCAGATACAGGTGAATGGATTCCTGCTGTTATTTATAAACGTGATGGGCTTGAACCTTTATGGTGTAGAAGTGTTGAAAGTTTTAAAAGTCATTTTAGTGATGCTAAAGTTGAAGGAGATGAAGTTTATCTATGAAAAAGTTAATCTTGTTTTATTTACCTGATTGTAATGTTAGTAAACTTTTTGAAGAAAGGCTTCACAAAGCTCTTGCTCTTCCTGAGTTTGCCGGTAGGTTTAATCTTATTAGGCATAATCTATATACTGATACTGGTAGACAAGAAGCGCGTAGTGCTGGTATTAGTGATGCTCCTACTGCTTATTGTGATGGTAATATTCTACGTGGTGTGCAAAGCGATTACACTATTAGAAAGTATCTTCGCAAGCTGCTAGGAAAGTCATAGATATGATTCTTTTGCCCTACATTGAATTTTAATTGTTATTGTGATTAATCTATCACGATATGAATATCATTCAATGTGGGGCTTTAAAATAGCTAATTTTATAAATTCTCATTATATTATACGAATACTATGGTTAAAATTGAATTTTATTATAAAAGTGCTGATAAAGATAAAACAGAAGCTATGAGAGAAGCTATTGATATAGCTTTATTTGGTACTAATGTTCAATGTAATTTTAAAAATCTTCCTGACCATCTTATTCTTGAAGATATGATACTTGAAAAGGCTGTTGCTGGTAAGAATATTACTGAATATCCTACTTGTATTATATATCGAGATGATACAGAATATAAACGATATAGTAATTCTGTTACTTGGGAAGAACTTCGTAATGATATTAATTATCTTACTGGAGATGAACCTACAAGACAAACAAATAATATATTTGTTGAAGCGTTTATTGATGAACATGATTGTATAACTCGTGCTAAATGTGCTGATGCTATTGCTTGGATGTGGAAATATCAAAATATTAAAGTAGAATATATTCAAACTAATGTTGATAATCCTAACAAATTTGCTGTTGTTATTAAAGATAGTTGGAGAACTTATGCTACTTATGTATATTCTGATAGTCTTACTACTGAAATGATTAAGAATACTCTTCTTAGAGTTCCTAATACTATTAAAGAAGCTGTTAAAAATAATGCTATTGTGTTATGATACGTATTGATTGTTTTACTAGAGATGGCTGTGACGCTTGTAAAATAGCAATTAAAAATATAACTGATGCTATTAATGAAGCTAATTGTGATATTACTCTTAATATTCGTAATACAAATTTAGATGATATTCTAAGAAAAGAAATTACTAAATTTCCTACTACTGTTATTACTAAAGTCGATAATGATTATAAAAGAAAAGAATTAGCTCGACTTGAAGGTAGTTTTCCTAGTGATTATATTAAAGATATTATTAACAAACTTGAAAAAGAATAAACTATGACAGTTAAAGAACTTATAGAAATGCTTGAAACTTGTGATGAAAACGCTAATGTTGTTATTGAACAATGGGATGGTGATACATTTGGTATTGAAGAAGTAAATGATTATAGTAGTAATATTGGTGAAGTTAGAATAGTTGTAGATTAAATTTTAAAATTATGGCTAAATTTATTGGAGTTAAAATGATTGAAGCTGTTCCTATGACAGCTCGTGAAGCAAATGACAAAGGTTATAGAATTGGTAATCATTTTTTTGAAGAAGATGGTTATGAAGTAACTTATACAAATGGATATAAATCTTGGAGTCCTGCTAAAGAGTTTGAGAAAGCTTATTATAAACTTGAAGACCCTGCTGGAGATATTCTTAAAGGAAATGATATTAAGAGATTTATTAAAGGTATTGAAAATGTAAAAGTTGGTACTAAAACAACTAATACTACTCTTACTTGTCTTACTGGATTTGAAGTTCATGGTCAAGCAGCTTGTGTAAAACCTGAAAACTTTGATTTAAATGTTGGTTCTAATTATGCTCGAATTAAAGCTGAAGATAAAATTTGGGAAGGTCTTGGATTTGTTCTTCAATGGGCTAAATACGGACTAAAGAAGTAAATAGTATTAATGCTAATGGTTTATATGTTATACGTAAAGCTGGCTCTAATAGAGCTGGCTTTATTTAATTTGATGATTAGCTTGGAACCGCTACGAGTGCTACGCACTCTTCGCTATACTCCCCGTAGAGGATGGAATGGTAGTTGCGCTAGTAATATTAGTATAGTTATTAATAATAATGATTATATTGATTGAATGAATACTAGTCTATTCCATCCTCCACGGGGAGTTGAGCGTAGCGAAGCGGAGCGTTCTACTAATCCTTAAACTTATAGTCGTTGGCATGACTGAACCTCGGTAGCTAAGCTAGTCTTACTACTGAGGTTTATTTTTATCTTATTATTAAACTTAAATATATTATAATTATGGTTGCATTTATTGTCCTTCTTGGAATTGTATTTGGTGGTGTTAAACTATTAGCTGTTGCTAATAATATTAGTGATAGTGAAGCTATGGATAAGTATAGTGGAAAACTATTTGTTGTTGGTATTATAGTTTTTGTTATTCTTATGTGTGTTATTGGTAATAATGATGATGGTTTTAATTAAGATATTACTAATAGTAAATATTGATTCTATCTGTTCTTCTATCTATATAGATAGAAGAACGCTTGTAATATTTTGATTATCAATTAATTACAAAAATATTTACTTCCGAAAATTGGAAGATAGTTACACTTTTTTAACATTAATCATTCCGTTTTTTCCTACATAATATTTATATTTGTCATACTGATAATCTAAATAATATTGTTTTTATGACTAGAGTTACATTTGATAGTAAAGCTCTTAAAAAGGTTAGAGATATATATTCTAAAAGAGCTAATGAAGTTGCTAAAAATATTGCTCCTACTGTGTATAATATTGAAGTTACAACAGAGGATAGAGAAATTACTGATAGTCTAGCAACACTTAATACTGTTTTTAAACTTACAAAGAAAACTATTACTAATCGTGAATATGTTACATTTGGTAATGAATTAAGTTCTAAACTTATTAAACTTAATAAAGGTAGTATTGCTATTATTAGTTATATTTGTAATAATATTAAATGGTGTAGTAATAAAATTACTTTTACTGAAAGTGATATAACAAATTATGCTCATATTGATTCAAAAACTTTTTATATTGCTTTAAATGAACTTTATAACGAACAAGTAATTATTAATACTACTAAAAAATCTACTTATGTTGTTAATCATAATTATATATTTAGAGGTAGTATGACTGATTTTGTTAAAATTTATCATGATAAATATGATGGTTTGGTTGGATTTCTTGATGATAAAAAACGTATTATTCTTGATGATTGAGATATTAATATTAAAAGTAAAAGGGCTTGTCTAGGTAGTGATACCATAGGCAAGCCCTTATTTTTTACTAGATTCAAGTCCAGCTTATTCAAATATATCTTTAGCTATATCTTTATAAGGTATAATACTAAGTATATTTTTATCAATTTTATAATAACTATTATTATTAGGTAAATCAAGAACTCGATTAATACTACGAACAACAGGTATATTACGAATAGCCATAACTTCAAACTTATTCATACCTTTATATCTACCAGTAGTATATTCCTCAGTAAAATCTTCTTCAATAAGGAATCTAGCAGCCATAGCAGTAGTACCAAGCAAATCATTAATAGTTTGTCCAATAGCAACAGGACTAGACCATAACTTTTTACCTTCAGCATAAGCACCAAATGGAGTAAATGAAGCAGCTTCAGAAGCAAGACGGTCAGCATGATAAAGCATAAGATTATATATAATACTTTCATCATCATCACCACCCATACCAGTTATAGCAATTGCTCCAATAATGGCGGCTCCTACATAAAGTAAATCACCTAAATTACGTCTAATATTTGCTTTTTCATGTTCAGGAAGAAGTTCATAATTAAGTTTGAAATTAACAGCAAATGAAAGTAAATTCTTACCATAAGTTTGGAATGCTTTAAGAACATCACTTACATTATTAATTTCTCCTATGTTAGTTTCTTTAAATGGAATAGTCAAATAATCATATAAACTAGTATAACTACCTTTTTCAATAGTACCTAGAGTTTCATTATAATAACCATTCCAACGATAACGTTTCTTAAAACCGGGATAAAGATGTTTATGATATTGCATAACCATACCACCCCACCAATGTTGTTCAATATTAGCAGAACCAAGTTTATCATAAACACCATGAACTTTCTTATTTACTTCACGAACTTTATCAATAAATTTAGCATATTCTTTAAGAGTAAGTTTGCTATCAGGTTTTATTTGAGCAATTCCATCTTTAAGTTCAAATTGATTATAAATATCTGGAAGTTTAGCAAACTCTTTATCAATATTCTTAATAAGTTCTTTACGTTTAGCTATATATTCTCTTTGTTGTTCTTCATTAAGATAAGTCTTAACAAAATCGAATATAGGATTAGCTTTAAATAGATTATATTTAGCTCGTTTTTTATTATCAGCTTTAGCATCATCCATGAACTTATTGAATTGTTCAAGTAGAGCTTGGTTCTCTCCTCCACGGGGAGTATTTATTACAGACATAAGAGCATCTTGTTCAGCTTTACGATGATACATTTCTTTACTCATTATATCATAACCACCTCTACCATTATCAACAAGTCTATGAGATTTAAGCATAGCAAATAGCATAACATTTTGCATATAATGTTCACCAACAGATTGAGGACTAAATAGTAATCCACGAACTCTACGAATATTTTCTCTAAGACCTTCAGCAGTACTAACTTCAGTTACTCTATCAAAATCAACTACATGACTAAGTTTAATAATAGCATCTTGAAGAGTACTACTATTTTCACTATACATATTAGCCATATAACTAACAGTTCCTTTAATCCATTCAGATTTACCAGCTTCCCAATCTTTAAGATTAATATATTCACCAGCAGCTCGTTCCATAAATATATTACTAGAACCAGTAAGAACGTTAGCAATACCACCAGTAATGTTCATCATCATATATTTACTACCAGCAATATTTTGAGCAAGAGAACCTAATTTAACTAGATTAGGAGTTTTATTATCTTTATATTGTTCAAATACAAGACGACGAATAAAACTTCTAAGATGTGCACTAGTTCTAGTTTGTTTTTCTTGCTTATATTCAATTTCACCACCAGCACTGGCTTCTCTATTTTCACTTATACTACCTTTATAATTTATATCGTAAGCAGTATTACTAGTAATAATTTGGTCAGCAGTATAAAGAAGATTTTTAACTATTTTAATAGCATTATATCTATTACTTTCAATTAAGAAACTATTAAATACTTCTTCCCAATTACGATTAAGAATATCATTATGAATTTTATTATTCTTTTCAATAATTTCATCTCTAACTTTAATAGCAGCAGCTTTACGTTTACTAAATTCTTCATCACTTTCATTAGGTTCTTTAAATTTAGGTATAGTAGGCAACTGTTGAGTATCTTTATTAACTAACTGAACTAATCTAGGATTAGGAATATCATAATCTTTATCAAAAGTTAAATCTTCATTATTTCTCCAACTAGTATTATTAGGAACATTGGCTGTCCAACCAAGAAAACTAAGAGCTTGTTCAAAGTAATCTTTAGCAGTCATATCTTTAGATTTAGATAAAGCTGGAAGATAACCCATATCAACATATCTCTTATTACTATTAGTAAAACAATACTTTTTCATAAGTTCATTTACTTTATTCATAAGTTCAAGTTGATACTCATTAAGACTAGTATAATTAGGATTATCATATCCTGTTCCTACTTTGTACTTATTAACAAAACTACTATATTCTGGATTAACAAGTTCTTCTTTAGGAGTAATATACATTTGATTAATACGTGGTTCATAATTACCAACAACAGCTGAACCATCATCTTTAATCATTTGCATAGTAGTCCAAATACGAATAGGTTTAATAGTACGAGTGTAAGGGTCAAAATAATGATTATCTCTATACCATTGTTTATATTCAATACTATCAATACCATATTTATCAAGAACTTCTTTTTCTTTCATATAATAATATTGAGTAGTAGTTTCTCTAGTTCTCTTTTGAAGAATATTAATTGCAGCAGTTCTATCAATATCAGTCCATTTATCTAAATCTTTAGGTTTAATAATACCATAAATAGTTCGATTAGGTCTTTCTGCAATAGTTCCATTTTCTTCAACTTGTTCACTAAATACTTCTAGCCATTTATCATAATACTTTTTACCTTTAGCAAAAGCTCTATTTTTATCAAGTTCATATTGTTTCCAATTATAAGTAACATCACATTCACTTTCAATAAATTCAGCAACACGTTTTGCTTTAGCTTTATCAGTACTCTTTTCACCTCTAGTAATTTCATTAAATACTTCAAAACCAGTCTTGAGTTGTTCTAAATCTTCTTGACTAATATCAGCAGTATTAAGAGTTCTAGTAGCATTATCAAAATATTTTTCAAGTATTTTATTAATAGCTTCTCCTACATTAATTTCTTCTTCGCTTTTAGATTTATTACCTGTAAGATAATTATAGAAATCAGCACGATAAATTCTAAGTTCATCTTCAGCAGAACGAATAATACCAACATAAGGCATACCATTACCTTTAGTATATTTATATTTTCTAACTGTTTCAGCTTTAATAAGAGCTGCACGTTCTTCAGGTATCTTACGTCCATCAACTACGTTAAATTCATCTTTAGCTTGAAATTCTTTAATAGCAAGATTAAGAACACTATTACCTTTATTAGCATCTTTAAGTTCTTCAAACGCCCAATTTAAATCTTCTATATCTTTAATATCAAGAATATATCTAGTATTCTTACGAATCCATTCTTTAGCTTCACGATATTCAGGAACTTTCATAAGTTCTTCCATACTAATAAGAAGATTACCATTAGCATCACGTTGACTTTCATATTTACTAATAATAGAAAGTTGTTCTTTAAGTTTAGAATCAAATCCTTCTTTAGCTTGCTTATCATAAAACATTTCTTTTACTTTACGAATATTAGTTTGATAAGCACGAAGTCTTTCAGCTACATTCAAGTCATGACCAATCTTTTTATTACCATCTTCATCATAAAGACTAGTAAGACTATCCATTTGAGCATATATACGTCCAAGTTCTTCATCTTGACTTTGCGTAGTAACATTATCAGTAGCTTGGCTTAGAATATCTCGTATTTTACTATTAAGTCTTTTATATTCAGCAAATTCTTTAGGAATACCATCATCTCCTTTTTTAAGTCCTAATAAACTTCTTTCAAGATTTATAATATAAGTAGAATATTCAATAGTAACATCATTACCATCTTCATCTTGAACTGTGATAGGTTTAAGTTGATGAATAGTAGTCATATCAATAAACTTAGCTTTATTAGATAAAGCAATAAGATGTTCAACACTATTAATACCAAATTTTTGTTCAGCTTCAATAGCAGCATCTCTATATTTCTTCATCTTTTCTTCCCAAACAGGATTATTAGGTTGAATTAATCTACCATCATCATCAATTATACTATTAAGGCTAACAGATTTACCATCTTTAGCAGCTCTGGATTTAAGTTCTTTAAGATAGTTTTTAAAGTCATTAGATTCTTTAATACCATTAAGACGGCCTTCTTCAACAGTACCCATTACATCTTTAAGTATATTCTGCAATACAAAGTTACGATTAGCACGAATATCTTGTATCCAATAATCCATAAATCCAGTATCACCATAAGCATCAAATTCTTTCATAAGACCACTTATATAATTAGGATTAGTAGTGCGTAATTGAATCCATCTTTCAAACCAATCTTTTCTAGCAGAATGTACAGTAGTATTAGAATCAACTTGATTAACTAATTTTTGAATCTTTCTAATATTCTCTTTAGTTTTATCATCAAGATTTGTACTATCAATATCAATCTCGCTAATAAGTTTATATTTATTCTTAAACGTATTAGCACTAAGAATAACATCTAAGAAACGATTTTGAAGTTGTTCATCTTTAAGAACTTTACTAATAACATCTTTATCGTTAATAGGTTTATCAATACCATCAATTTTAATAAAACGATTAATATCGTTAAGAATATTATTAGCTTCAACATCTATATAATTAGCTATAACTGATAATGAAAATTCAGAATTATCAGAAAGACTACTACTATCAAGATAGTTAATTTCAGCATTATTTAAAGCATTAAGAACATTTTGGGCAGCAGGTTGTCCATGACGAACAGCTCTTGAAATAATTAAACTTGCATTTTTAGCAAATCTACCAATAGGAGTTTGGTCATCAACACTACTATATCTATCAGTATTACTAGTAACTCTATCTATTTCATTTTCATTAATTTCAATAAATAGTCCAAGTTTATTATCTTCAATATTAGGATATTTAGCTTTATATTGCTGTAAATCATCACTTAAATTAATAGCAGTAGTTCCATTAATATTAAGATAAAATTTATCATTAATAGTATATATAGTATTATTCTCAAAAGGAGTATTCATAAAAGGTTGGAAATACTCATCAGAAATATATTTACTATATAGTTCAGGAACTTCTTTATAACCTTTATTTACAGCTTCATTAATGTTATCTTTAATACCATCAATAAATTTATCTCTTTTTTCTTGTTGAGTAAGACCTTCATAAAGAAGAACGGCTAACGGTTTATGAATATTATTATTAGCTATAATACTAGGCTCAATACTATTATAAGTTTCAAATGATTCAAGTCTATCAATAGGATAATAAGCTAAAGTTCCATCATAAGTTCCTTTAATATATAAATTTCTATTAATTCTAATAACATTAACAGCATCTCCATTTCTTATTATTCCTACATTATCAAGATTTTCTTGACCATTAAAAGTAATAATACCACTTCTTTTTAGACTATAATTAATTTTATTATTAGTAAGTCTTTTAAATGTATAACTAGGACAATTAAAACTATTATAATTCTTACGAATAAAACCAATTATATCTTCAACATTATCTTTATCAATAAAACCATAACTATTAATACCTTTCATAGCTATATCTCCAATAGCTATTCCGCCCTCACTCAATCCTCTAAGGGGAGTATTACTTATAAGTCTACTAATATTTCTAGTTCTAAATTTATGACCTTCAACAATAAAAGCATATTTAACTAAATCAAGAGCTGTAAGTTTAATAAGAGGATTGGGATGATTCCAAGCTCTATCAAACAATCTATGAGCTTCATCATTAGTAATATCACCTTGTATGTAATTAATATATTGAATATTTACATTACGACGATTATTTCTTTCATCATTAGCAACTATTTCAATATGTTCAAATACACTACCATCTTGACTAAAATTACGTTTAATCCAATCAACTTTCTGAGCAGGAGTAAGTCTAGCAAATACATCAATTTCAGTTTGTGTAGGCTCAAATATATTTTTAACTACAACATCATCTGTTTTAATATTAACTAATGTACCACTAACTCTACCAACTTCTAAAGCTCTAGATTGACCAGTACCATATTCTTTAATATATTTAGGATGAACAAAATCACCATTAACAATAGTAACAGGTAAATTAAGATAAGAACTACCATTATTACCTACTTCTAGTTTATTAATAAGATAATCTTTATAGTCATTATATAACTTTTCAGTCATTATTCCACCTTTAGTCCATTCTGCTATTCTATATACATAATCAATAAATACAGGATTAGCAGTTTCAAATACTTGTTGAGTAGCTTTAACACTAAGAGCAGTACTCATTTGTAAAAATGCAGCTAAACTAGGATAACTACTTTTAGATATATCTGATTTAATAAATGCATCTATACCACCACTAATATCAGGAAATACACTCTCTAATAGCAAGGTTTGACCCCCCGTAGAGGATGGAGCATAAATATTACTATTTTCAATAACAGTTCTAGCATCTCTAAATACTTTATCACTAGCATAAAAACTTTGTTTAGCACCATATTTATCAGCACTAAGAATATTAAGATTATTACTTATATCTTGTCCGATTGAGTTTAACCGATTGAATTGTGCTAGAACATAAAGGTCAAATAAAGCCTGCTGAACGCCATTCATTTCCCCTCTAAGACGAGATTTATATGCGTCTGATGAAAATATAAGGTCAGGTGATGAAAATGCGTCAGAAACGCTTAAATTGAATAATTTCTTGAAAGTTTCACCATAACTTTTATCGATAGTTTCAATTAGCTTTTTACGTCCAGCAAAATTAACTTTTTCACCAAAACCAAGATTATGAGCAACTTCTCTAATAGCTTCAGTAAGAGGATTTTTAGTACCTTCCGCAAGAACACTATTAGTTTCTTTCCATTTACGAACTAGTATATCAATAGCAGGTTGCCACATAAATCCAATAGCAGTATCATAATTACTTCCAAAGTCAACAATAGTTTTGAAAGCATTAAACGTATAAGTATTTTCATTATGTATAGCTCCCTCTTTCATAACATCAAGAATATGAGCAGTAGTCTGAGAACTATAAGGATTAATCAAATAGCCATCAACATTCTTATCATCTCCAGACCAACCAAAATTTTTATGAGTAATACGAATATGTTTATTACCAATAGTTTCAACATTTTCTTTACCATATCTATTAACAGCTTCTTGCTCACTAATCACATCAGTAGTGTACATAATTTTAATACCTTCGCTATGATTAGCTTTAGTAACATTACTAATACTCATAAAAGTATCTCTATTAACACTGATACCTTTAAGTTTAATACCAGAAGTAGCAGCATCAAACCAATCAAGTTGAGTAAAGAAATCACTAGGAGCAACAGTTGTTTTATTAGCACCAACTATTTCTGCATAAGTTTCATTAGCTTCTTTGACATTTTCAAAGTTAGAAGTAGTAGTATTTTCTTCAAATGCAGCAGGATTATTAAGTATATCAATAAATGATTGAATAATAGCATTAGTTCTAGCAGCTTGACTACTTGTATCCTCCACGGGGAGTTTTAAGTATGATTCGTAAGACTTAAGCCCACTATCATTAGCAATTTTTTCAACAACTTTAAGATTGCCATTATAATCTTCAAGAGTAGCATTAATAGCATCTTCGCTATTTTTTAAAGAAGCTCTAATATTACCTTGTTTATTATAAGTCTTACCAAGAATTTTACGACTAGCTTTATCTACATTATCTTTAATATAATTAATATATCCTACTTCATCTTTAGTATATCTAGCATGAGTAATTTCAGTTGGAATACCTTTAACAAGATTAAATGTTTTAGACATACCATAAACACTATCAACGTCAAAGTCAGAACCAGTTTGAGTAACCCATTCATCAGGAACAACAACAGTACTACCATAAGCATCTGGAAGAAACTCTTTAACATACATAATACATATAGATTGCTTACCTTCAGTAGGAATACGATAACCAATCATAGTACGTAAGCTATCAGGAACTTGTTCAATATTTAATCCTTTAAGTTTACTACTCCATCTAGGAAGTTTAATTTCAGTATAATAAACAGTAGTGCCATCAACTTCTCCAATCTTTTTATATTGAAGTTTACTATCCGTTTGAGTTTGTTTATCAACTTTAAATCCAAAATCAGATAGCTGAGCAGCATGCCAACCACTAATAAGTTGCCTAGTAATATTAGTATTAAAATAACTATTAGCAATACTTTCAAGTTTACTATTAATATTAGACAAAAATAAAGGAAGATTATTAAATCCAGCACTATCTAAATCGAAAAACTCAAGAAGAGCTTTTTCAACTCCTTGTTGTTGAGCATTTTCTTTAAATCTATCAAAAAATACAAAACGATTAAGATTTTTAATAGTACCATTAGAATTTAAATCAATATGACCATTATCATCTAATCCAATACCAAGTTCAGCACAAGTTTTTTCAAAACTATTTCTAATATTAGCTACATAATTATTAAATACTTTATCTTTAAGTTCATTAAGTTCAGTTCGATTAGGAAGATTATCAAGCATTTTCTTCATAATCTGAATAGCAGCTTTATTACTAGCATCAACCATATGTTGAGGAACTTCTTGCTGGCGATAAAGATAATTATAACTAAATAGTTCAGAATTATCAAATACATTATTATCAAATTCTTTAAGAGCTTCATCAGTTAAAACACCATCATTATTCCAAAGTGTCATTCTATTATGTTGTGCAACTTTAACAGTTTCAACAGTATTAATTTGATGAATACCTCTATTAGTCATTATATTATAGACTTTTTCAAGTTCTGTTCCTTTAATAAGTTTAGGAATAAGAACAAACTCAGCATTCTTTACTTGTCTAGGAACTTCAATACCAACAGTAGTATCATAATATAAATCATAATAGAAATTCTTTTGAATTTGAACTTTATTAGCAAATTTAGTCCAATCAATTTTATCTATTGGAGTATCATCTATAAGACTTTTAATAAGTCCAGCATATTTATCTAATTCACCAGCAGCAGTAATACGACGAATCCATTCTTCAAGAGTAATATAAGATTGAGCATCATTAGTATTAACTCCTCCTTTAAACGGTTCTAGTATTCTTTCTCTATCTTTTTTATCAAGTCCAGCTTTTTTAAGTTGGTCATCGAGTCTATCAATAACAACTTTATCAGAAGCTTTAAAAGTATTATAAATAGTAACACCTCTAAATTTATCTTGAAGAACTACTTTTTTACGTTTAGTAATTCCATTAACAGTATAAGGAACAGTAACAGCATTACCTTTAATAGTTATATCATATAAATCAGTAGCTATATCTAAATCATTTTTAGTAAAATCAGTATTACCAAAAGGATTACCACTAGCTTGTACTTCTTTAATACGTTTTAGAATAGCTTGACCATTCTTATAAAAACTTTGGTCACCACCATACATATCGTACATACTATCTCTAACAAGATAATCATTAACTAGAAATTCAGCTAAAGATTCATTATTAATCCTATCATCAATAAATGTACCATATTTATTTTTAAGTTCTTTATAACCATTAGTTATATATTCATTTAACCAATCAGCAACAGCATCTTCAAGAGCAACACGTTGTTCTCCATTAAGAACTACTTGATTATTAACATAGCTAAGCCCACGTGTAGACCCCCCGTAGAGGATGTCAATAGTCTTACCATATCCAATTAGTTCATTAAACGCTCCATTACTATTAGGAGTAATTTTACTAACTAAACGTTTAAAACTAAATACTCTACCAGCTAAAACTTTGTGTCCATCTTTAGTAATAAATACATTACCTTTTCCATCTTTATGATATTGATTATAAAAATGTTCAGGTTTATTATTATAAGTATCACTAAATTCAAAATCTCCATTAGTTAAAATAGGATTACCATTAGCATTAGTTTTAAACATTACATTAACAGCTTGAGCCATATTAGTAAGTTCTTGAATAGCTATATTATAATATTGTTTAAATAATGGATGTTCTCTATTTATAATTTTAGTTCCATCTTCTAGTTGACTACGCAATCCAGCAAGACTATATCTAGGAGCAGTAATAGTAAAGTTTTTAGGAGCATCACTAGGTATGGGAAGTAAATAATTAGCAGTAGGAGTTTCAGAATTATTAATATCAGTCATAAATAATCCCATAGCAGTAATTAAATAATCACCATCACTCATACTACGATATAAGTCATTATTGTTATTATCTAATTCGCTAATACCATTAAGAAGAGAAGTTTTAAACATACTATGAGCATATTCGGTAAGTTTAGGAGTTCCATTTCCAACTCTTCTAAATAATCCATAATTAATTATATTACCATTACTATCTCTATGTTCAAGAAGTAAATTACTATAATCATATTGATGACTAGCAAACTTTTGTCTAGCATAAGCTTCAGCCATAGCATTTTGTTCTTCAACAGTAGATTTATCATCATTGATTATTTTAGCAATATTAGTAATAAAACTTCTATTAATAACATCAGAACTTAAATTACCTTCAGGATTACGAGAATTAAGTTCAACAGGAATATAAATAATATCTTTAAAAACATCAGCCATTTGATATATAATAGAAGTATCACCTCTATTAATAAAACTATCAGGCATTTTAGTTCTTTTATCTTTTTTAAGTGCTTCTACATATTTATTATAGTTTTCAACTGTACGATTAATAACATTGGCAAAATTAATAAGATTATTAGCCATAGCTACACGACCAATCTTAGCAATAGCTAAATTAAAACTAGCTTGATTAATATCTGGAAATATTTCTTTAAAAGCATCATATAAATAAAGATTAGCATGAGGAGTATTTTTATATCTATCATATATACGAAACTTTTCACGAGCAGTAGGAACACGATTAGTAATAATATTATTCTTAACATTATTATAAAAAGTATTCTGTAAAATAGTACGAGAATCAGTATTAGGATTAGTTACACGAGCACGAACATAACTATTATCATTAGAATCAGTTTGAATATAAGTTTCAATTTTAGATATAATAGGTTTATTAAACACCATCATATACTTATTAGCAAATACTTTATTTTTGCTAAGTAAATCATATAATTGAATTAAACATTCACAATTTGGAATAGTTTCAGATATACGTTTAAGACTAGCTATAAAATTATCTACATTACTAGTATCAGCACTAGCATATAATATTTTAGATAAGTAATTAGCATCAGAAAAAGTAACAACTCCTAATTCATTATTAGTATCAAAAGGATAACTTCCATTATCAAGTTGAGAAGCAGCAGTAAGTTTAGGTAAACTTGCAAGATGATATTTAATAATTTCTTCTACGTGTTTATTAAAATCTTTAACTTCACCAATACTTAAATTCCAAAGTTGAGTCATTAAATCAATACCATCATCTATACTATTTTCATCACCTTCAGTAGAAGTTTCATCAAGATAACCGCCTAATTCTTCATAATCAGTAGTTTGATATAATTCATCTCGTTTAATAAGTTTAGCTACATTTTTATTATTAAAAAGAGCTTCATTAAATTCAGTATTAGTTAAAGAACGAAGTAATGCACCATAATTAAAATCTTGAGCATCACCATATTTACGAAGAAATGCTCCAAGACCATTAATTTTAATAGCAGGACTTGGATTATTAATAAAACTATTAAGTTCATTATTTCTAGTTTCATCATTTCCAGCTAATTTCTTAGCACGTTTAAGTCCAGCGTTAATAACAGTTTCATTAGTACGTTTTTTAATTTCATTAAAATTTAATGGAGCGCCATTATATAAAAAATTAAAACTAAGTTTATTCATAATATCAGCCATATAAGTAATAGCTGTATCTCTAGCTTTAATTGTACTAAACAAACCACGTTCTTCTTTTTCAGCAATAGAAGCTACATCGTCCATATTACGAAGTTTAATAGCTCTAGCTTCAAGAAGAGCATTATAAGCTTGTCTTCCAGAAGTTTTAACATTAATACCTCTATCAGCTATAATCTTCTTAAAGATTGGGTCTTCAACCATAGCTATAAGACTATAATAATCTGCATTATTAGAACCATGTTCTTTAATAATAATATTATTAAGATTATTATATCCTACAAGTTTAATATTTCCACAGCTCATAAGTTTATATTTAAGTTTAAATTCATTAATAGTAATACCTCTATGACTAATGTAAAGTAAAATTTTATTACATCGTCATAGAGGCTGTTTTCTTTCGTTTTAAGCGACTTTTATCTTTGCTCGATTAATTCTACATACAGCTAAAACTGATGCGCCCTGTGTCAAGCAAAGTGGCAAATTCGGGCTGTTGGTCTATTGGTAAACGGCTAGTTAATTCAGCCATATTCAGCACTATATCATCATCAACACTACTAAACATATCAAGTCCATCATTAAGATTATCATTATTATAATTATAATCTTGACTGTTATCTTCATTAGGATTTTCAGTTTGTTCTGTACTAGCAGTTTCTTCTTCAAACTGAAAAGTTCCTTGAATAGCTTCTTGATTACTTTCTTTAGGCATTTTCTTAATAGCTTTATAAGCATCTCTAGCAGCAGCTAATAAACTATCTTCATTAATCTTAATACCTAACATATCAGCAATAACTTCAAGAAGTCTACTAAATAAAGTCTTACGTTTATTAACTTTTCTATTATCATATTTAATTTCATTAAGTGTAGTCATAAGAGCATTACTAGTAATACTTTCAACTAGAAATTCTTCAAGAGCTTCACTTGTATTAAAGTTCTCAAACAGATAAGGTTTAAGTCTTTCTTTAGTAGCATCATCTTGAATATCAAGCCAAGCTTTAAATTTATCATATATAGGTTTAACTAAAGCAAGAGCTTGTTCAGTATTATATTTAGTATAAAGTTGTCTATGTAAACTTTCATGAAGTATAATATTAACAACTCGATAAACTCTTTGACCAGCAATAGCAGAACTACTAAGTTCAATTGTATCAGTATCACGATGATAAACAGCATTAACTTGATTACCATTATTGTCAGTAATACTATCTACAACTTGAATATTTTTAGGTAAAATACCAATCTTTTGAAGAGAATCAATATAATCAATAGCAGTTTGGTCATTAGCAAAATACTTTTTAAGTCCACGAGTTAAATTCTTAGCAGTTATAGCAGATTCAAAAGCATTAAAATTAATAGCATTAAGAGTATCATCTAACATGAACTCTGATAGCTGTTCAGGTATTGCTCCATCCTCCACGGGGGGTCTACCCTCAAGTTCATAAGTAATATCGAGTTTAGAATGAATATCTATTTGCCAGTTACCAGCAGTTTCATTAGTATTAGTATTAGCTAATTTAGTTCTAACTAAACCATTACTAATAATAAAATCTTGATAACTATTATAACTATAAGTTTTACCATCAATATTTATAATAGTTTTACCATTTTCACGATAAATATATTTATTAGTTTTATCATTAGTTTTTGTACTATCATTAATAAAATCTTTACTAATAGCAAATTGGGCATAGTTAAACATTTCATCAATAACAGGACGAAGAGCATTATCTAATTCATCAATAGTACTAGCATTAATACCATAACTTTTACCTATTTTAAAAGCACTATTAACAACATAAGGAGAATTAATAATAATATTACGTTTATAATTACCAGCATCAGAATTAATAGTAAAAGCATAATCTTTACCATTAAAATGTGCACCTTTAACATAAAAGCCTATATTAGTAGGATTAATACTAATTTGAAGTCCAGTATTTCTATCTCCGTTAATAAGTTTATTATTTCCAAATATATCCCCAAGACTTTGTTTAAGTTCACCAAAACTTATTTTACCACTAATATAATCTTTACAAAGATTATTAACTTCATTCTTAATAGAATTAATAATACGTCGAGCATCACCTTTAAGTAGATTACTATTTAATGGAACTTGTTTACAAAAAGCATATAGAGAAGTACCATCACTACTTGGAATACTAATAACAGGCATACCATTAGTAGTAAGATTTTCAATAATAGTTGGTTTACTTTCTCCATTAATATATACTTGACCTTGTACAACTACACCAAGTTTATTAACATCTTCATTATAATTAACTACTGTTTCTTGTACATCATTCCATTCGCCATTAGCATCATCAATAGTATTAAGAACTCCATATTTAACATTAACAGCTTTAATCTTACCTTTAAAATCACCTTTAACTATTGTAATAGCTTGGTCATAACTATTAAGAAGATTATTAAACCAACGATTAATACTAGCTTCATGACTATTTTCATAAGGCTGATTAAATATATATTTAGTAAGATTAACAAGATGTCCAGCTAAATCAAAACTTGCAACAGGAGTAGTAAAATCTCTAACTATATCAGGATATTTAGTTTCAAATTCTTTAAATAGATTAACAAGTTCTTTTTGTGTAACTTCTTCTTTAACGGCAAGTTCATATAAATGACCAATAAATTCTTCATCAAATCTGTCACCATCAAGAATACTAATTAAAGCGTCTTTAAGTGGAGAAACAACTTGACCATTTTCAGCATGAATATTATATTTCCAACCTTGATTAACCATATCATAATTACCAAACTTATCAATATTTGGAACTCCTATATAACCAATAATTGTATCATTAGCAAATATATTAATACGTCTAAGCTTACTATCATATTCAGTTTCTAGATAATCACCTTGTTTAATAGAAGTAAATGCTTTAACATTTTCATTTTCTACTATATATTTAAGATTAACATTATTAGTATGTTCAACTTGAAGTCTTTCAAGACGTTCTTTAGCAATACCGTCAACGTATTGAACAAATTGTCTAGCATTAAGTTTCTTAATAGTTGATTCATCAGTAGCACGATATTTACCTTGATTATTAGTGCTGGCGTAAAGATAGTTTTTTATTTGATTAAACAAGTAATTTTTAATAATTTTATTACCTGTAATACTATCTATATATTCAACTAATTGACCAATACTAAGATAGACTTTACCATTAACAATTTTACCTCTAGTATTACCTTCACTATCAACACTATTAGCAAAATCATCCATAACAGCTTCTATATTACGTTCATTACCTGTAACAGTAGCATAAGTAGCATTAAGTAATAAACGTCTAGTGCTATCATCTTGAACAGAACTATATAAACTACCTCCTGTAAGACCATCAATAATATTATTAACTATATCAGCAGCTTCTGTTTGTTCAAATCCAGCTTGACTAAGTTTATCAATAAAAGATTGTCTTGCATTAAGTAAATCACTACTAGTTGATTCATGTCCAAGAGAATCTTCTAAATCAGCAATACTTTCATAAACTAAATCAGTACCTATTTGACCACGTTCAAATTCATCATCTGGAAGATTATTATTAACTTCAGATTTAGGAGTACTAATAGGTTCTTGAGAAATTGGTTGTTCAGTTTGAGATTGAGGTTGTTCAGTATTAGTAGGCTCACTAGGAACCGCTTCGCTTCGCTCCGCTATACTCCCCGTGGAGGATGGAGATGAGTTAGTATCATCTACATCAGTTTCATTAACTTCATTAACATCAGGATTAACAGGAGCAACTTCTTCCTCTTTAGGAGTATTATTAACATCGTTTTCAATTTCTGCAATTTCAGCTAATTGTTCTATTGTATTTTTAAGATGTTCATTACCTTTAGAACTTAAATCAAGTGCAGCATAAGCATCTCGAATAACTTTATCTATATTAGGTTTATTACCATTATTAGCATCTTTAATAACAGAATTAACATAATCTTTTCCATATTGTTTATAAGCATTACGTAAATCGTCCATAGCTTTATTAACAATTTTTTTACGACTATTATCAAAGAAGTTATTAAGATAAGTTATACGAGATTTAATATTATCATCAGATAAATTAAGTTGATTTTTATTAACCTCAACATTAATCTCAGCATTAACAACTTCTGCTAAATCTTTAAATACTTCATTATATTGTTTTTGAAGTTGAATAGCTGATTGAATATCATTTTTATTTTCAATATCAATAGGAGTATAAAGTTTATTAATAGCATCTAATCGCTCATTTAATTGAGCAATACGTTCTTGTTTAACAGAATTATTAATTGCAGCGTTATCTTGAATAGTTTTAATATCTCTTTGAATACTATCAATAATATGTTGATAAATACCATTCTTAGCAGAATTAATATCAACATCTTCAATATGATTATTTGTAATATCTTGATTTAAAACATCATTAGCCCAATTAAGAAGATTATTATAATTTTCTTGACGATTACGAGCATGAACCATTTGGGTAGCTATAATACGACCAACTTCAAATCCGCCACCAAGTCTATTAACTTTATTTAAAGTAGTATTATATTCATTTTTAAGATTATTAATTTCAGTTTTAAATCTATTAATAAGTTCATTATTATCTTGTTGTTGTAATCCAAGTTTATTAGTAATACTATCATTAAATTCTTTACTATTAATAGAACTTTCAAGAAGTCCTAAATTACCAGCGTTCATAGAATTAATAATAATATTATCCATATATTCTTTTTCAGCTATACTACGAAGTTCTTCTTCAGTACCAGTAATAATATCTGGATTAACCTGTTGACCATTTTCATCAGTAATAGTTATAAATGGATTTTTACCATTAGCAATACTATTAAGTCTTTCTTGATAGGCTTGAAAAGTAGCAGTACGACCAAGAATTTCATTCTCTCTTTGTTTTTCAGCAGAAGTCCAATCTTTATCAAGACGTTTATTAATAAACTCTCCAGCTTTATTCATAACACTACTAAAAGTAACACCACCAAGAGCACCCCAAAATGCTTGCTCCCATAACATTGGGTCTTGAAGATAATCTTTAATAGTTTGTTGAGGAATATCTTTATCAAATACTTTTTTACCATTATATAAACCATCTTGACTAGCTATATAATTAATAGCTTCTTCAACCCCTTCTGTCCATTCAGCTCTAACACCATGAAGAATATCATTACCTATATCTTTTAATGTACTAGTAATAGCTTGTTTAGTAGTTTTATTACTTAAAGCGTTAGTAATTGCAGCAGCATCATCAATATTACTATTAAATGCAGTATTTAAATTTCTAAGTCTAGAACTAGTTGTATTACCACTTAAAGCATTTTTCCATAAGTTCTTTAAACTATAAACTTGCCATACATCAAAAAGAACATTAGCCCAATCTTCAGCAAAAGTAATATCAGCACTATTTTTAGCAATATCTTTAGCTACTTCTTCATCAGACATATCTCTATATTTAGGATTATTATTATAAAACTCTTCTCTTTGTTTATCATTCATATTAGCAAGTTGAGTTTTAGAATAATCTTCAATATCATTATAAGTTTGTCTAGCTTCTTGATAATTTTCAAGATAACGAGAAGGAACTCCAATAGCAGTAGCTTCTGCTATTCTACCAGTAATGGCTCTACTCTTTTGAGTCATATTAATAGCATTAGCCATTTTATTAGCTAATTTATTAAACTTTATACCTTTACCTAATAAAGAAACACCTTTAGCAAGACCAGTACTAGGAACCATAAGAGTTAAAGAACTAGCTATACTAGGAGCATTACTAGCCCACCAAGCAAAATCTCCAATATCAAATGCAGCATTAGGATTTTCTCTGTATATAGCTAAACGCTCATTAATAGATTCTTTTAAAGATTCAAGTTCAGAACTTATTTCAGATTGATAATCATTAGGACTATTACTAACCATATTATAGAAAGCATCAGCTAAATCTGCAAAACCAATAGCTGTACCAACAGTAATCTCATTACCAATTTGCCCAATCATTCTTAACCCTTGTTCCCAATTACTTTGATTAACAGCACGTTCTTTATCAAGTTTTTCTGGGTCATCAACAGGATTAACATAAACATCATAAGGAGCATATTTATCTATATCATATTGATTAAGATTATATGATTGCCCAGCAATACGACTAAATAAATGACCACGACCCTGGTCACTAATAGAAGTGCCAGGGTTGTAATCAACTAAAGTAGGAGGCTGTATAGCCCCCTTTTTAGTTTTAGGATTATATTCAGGATTAGGTGTTTTGTTACCACCTTGTAGAAACTTTAATACATCCATATTAATATAGATTATTAGTTAATTCATCATAGTAATATTGAATAACATAAGGGTCTGAACTACCACTAAGTTGAGCCAGTTTAGTAGCAACATTTTGTTGAATAGCTTTAACAGCATTTTCATCTACTGCCATACCAGCTTTAACAGCAGTTACAGTTTGTTCCCATTGAGATAAATTATCTACAATATCAACAGCATTTTCTTTATTTACTAAACCAATAGTTTGATTATTAGTAGAATTAATTAAATTAAAACCTCCACCATTGGGTACTAATTTAAATTTATCAATTCCAGTAAATGCAGCATTATTAGTAAGAGAAATAGGTCTATTAGCATTATAGTAATTTTCTACTTTACCAGCAGCTCTCCAACTAGTATCTTGATTCCAAGATTGAATAATAGAACTATCAATAGCACCACTACCTACAAGTAAAGTAATAGGTTCTCTTTTAAGTTTACCTTCTGTATCATAATAACCAGCAATATTAATTTGAATTCCAACATCACCAGTTTTTGGGTCACGAACAATAGTAGGAGTAATCTCATTTTCTTTAGCACTTCTAAGATAAGCTGTATAAGCTTTTCTATCTTCAGAAGTCATAGGTTCAAATATTCCATTTTCACTAGTAATATAAGATTCTCCTTGAGTTAAATCAATACCGCTACGAATAGCCATCATAGCTTGTTCTTCTTTATTCTTTTTATAAGCTGAAAGTTTACTAGCTTCTTCAGGATTAGCGTTCATCATAAAATTAATTTCAGCTAATTCTGGAGTTAAAGCACTAATACCAATAGTAGAAGAAGTTATTTGACCACCATCAAGAACAGCATCATTTTTAGATTTAAGAGAATCAACATAATCAATTAAACCAATATAAGGTTCTTTATTGCCTGTTGGTAATCCAGCATGATGTTCTTCACCATTAGAATCAACTTTAACAAATTTATCACCATAACCAAAGAATCTAGTCTTAGCAGAATTAAGAAAAGCATTTAAAGGATTTCTAGTATCTTCAGCTTCTTTAACAGCTTTACCAAAACTATAAATAGATTTATGATAATCTTTAGGTAATTCAGCATATCTATAACCATTACCATCAGAACCAAATCTTACTCCAAGACTAGCAGCTTTTTTCTCTCCACCAATAGCATTAATAAATGAATTATAAACATCATCATTATTAAAATATTGTCTAATAGCAGAACTATCTCCAAATATTTGATTAACATATTTACTATATCTATCTGAATATTTATTACTAGGTAAATCACTTAAACTAATAATAGAATTATATGTATCAAATCCATCAATACTATCTTGAGATTTACCAACTTTAAGATTATTAATATATTCTTGATTATCAATAATATCATTAAGATAACTTAAAGCATAGGCTCTATCAGATGGATTAGTAATATTAGTCATGATACTAGTTCTAATATCATCTGGATTGGCAGTGCTTAAATTAATATTAATATCAGGATTATATTTACTAAGCAATCCAGCTATTGATTGTCTATTACTAGTAATTTCAGCTTGAGCTTGAGCAGGCATAAAATTATCAATACGAACAGGAGTACCTTTATAAGTTAAATTATCAATAGCTTGTTTTCTTTGAGCACTATTTCCAGAACCAGCTTGTTTAGATAAAGCTAATTGAGCTTTCCATGCTTCACCATAAGTAGTATTACTACTTTGATTATAAAAAGTTGCAGCATTATAGAAAGGGTCAATACGTTTAGCAAGATACTGTTCAGGAGTAAGCAGAATACCATTTTTATCTGTTATATCAGGATTACTACCATTTTGGTCATATTTCCATTTAGCAATCTTATAATCTTGTTCAAGACTAGCTTTAGCGCCAGGAGTATTTTCAATAACAGCTTTAACAGCTTCAGCAAGTTTAGCTTTACTTAACCTTTGCCATTCACCTTTGGTATGAGAATAAATCTCTCCTGTAACAGATTTAGTAATATCATCAGTAACTTTACCGTTAGCATCAAGCCATCTTGTTTGACTACCACCGCCTTGTTCTTTAGCGGCCCATTGAAGTGCTTGATTAAGTATTTGATTCATAGGAATTTCAGAAACTTCTTTATCAATAGGAGTCCATTTACTTCCACCGATAACATTACCATTCTTATCAGTTATATCTTGATAATTATATTTATTAATAGCACGATAATAATTCTTATAATCTTCAGATAAATCAGTACGTTTATCAAGATTATTCATATAAGCTTTATAATCTTGTTGAGCACGTAAACGACCAATCATTCCCGGACTTGAAGTTATATCTCCATAAGTTCCAACTATATCATCAAGACTAGAATACGCATTACCATATTGCATATTTTCAGTAAGAGCATTACGAACTTTATTAAGTTGTTCTTGACGCCAAGCATCTTCAGCTTCATTTAAATCTAATTGAGCAAGTTGAGCATCAATTTGAGATTTAGTTTGAATAGCTTGTTGATGACCTTGTTCAAGAGTATTATAAGTTCTAGCTAAGACATTTAAGTCAATAGGATTAACTTGTTGTCTAAAAGTAGGAGTATAAAAGTTTATCGGCATGATTGTTTTCCTCCAAGTTTTCTACGTTTACGAATAATAAATTCATCATAATCAACTCCAGCATCTCGCATAATTCTATCATCTACATTAGGAGCAGATGCTCTCATAGCACCAATAGTATTATTTAAAGCTTTACGATTTTCATATCTACTAATCATATCTTGAATACCAGCATTAATACCACTAAATAAATTATTAATATTAGTTACTTTAGCTTCTCTAATACCATTATCAAATGCTGCTTTTCTATCTATATATTGATTGTATTGTTGAGCATTAAATTGACGAACACTTTGCTGATTACGTCTATCTTGATTAATAAGATTAGTTTCTATATTTTCTTTATTACCATAAAGTTCATTAGCAGCTTGACCAGCAGCATTACGAACTCGTTGTTTACGAGCTAAACTTACACGACTACTAGCAGTATTAGAATCAATATCACGATAAGCTTCAAATTTATCTTCTCTAATTCTATCAAGTTGAGGATTAATATTATATTTAGTTTTAAGTTTACTAGCACTAATAAGAGTAGGTTGACTTGGACCTCTCATTTTATTAATAGCTCTTCTACTAGCAAAATAACTAGCTAAACTGCCAGCAACATTACTACCTAAACCAATCCAATCAGCAGTAGTAAGATTTTTAAATTTACCTTGTCCTTTACCATCTGAAGATGTAGTTCCTTTAGCAGGTGTACTAGTAGAAACAGGTAAAGTAGTAGGAATACTAGCTTCTATTTTAGGTAGATTACGATTATAAACAGCAGTAGGAGGTGTTTTAGTAGGAACAGATTGAGTTGATTGACTTGACTTACTACGTCCTCTACGGGGGGTCTTCCCGCTAAATTTAGTTGCAGATAAACTTGGAATATTAATATTAGTATTATTCATACTAACACCTTTATTATTTCCATGACTCCAACCAGCTCTAACAAGACCACTAGTAATAGCAGGTCCATCATCAAATAAAGGAAGTTTACGTTCTGCATAATATTGAGGACGAGCATTTTCTAAAGCATTTTTTCCACTTCTTGTTTGATTATAAAACTCATTAGTTCCATAATTTATTTCTCCAGATTTACCATTAATCCAAGATTTAAAATAAACTCTTCCATCATATCCTCTAGTATAATTACTTCTATCTGATTTAAGATTAAGTTTTCTATCCGCTTCTATAAGTTTTTCTATATATTCTTCACCTTTAGGGATATTAGAAGCAGGTAAATTTCTTAATGGAATATTAACATTAATACTATCTTGATTAGGCATATTAACAGCAAGACTATATCTTCCAGGTTCATTAGTACGATGTATATCAGTAACTTTATAACCAGTAGGAACTACAATATTTCTAGTACTATTACGTAAATCAGTTAAATATCTAATCTTATTAATTTGTCTATCAGACCAAAGTCTGTCAGCTTTTAAACTATCAGGATTAGTTCTTCTTCCGCCAACAGCAAATTTATCGCGTAGACCCCCCGTAGAGGATGGAGAATGAATTAATCCATTCTTAACATTACCATTAATACTAACAACTAATCCAACATTACCTTTCTTTCTAAGTTCTGGATATTTATTATAAACTTTAGCTTTAACATCATTTCTACCGTGAAGTCCAGCTAGTCTTAAAGCATCAACAGCATCTGCTTTTGTAGGAATAGGATAACTTCTATGTCCACCAGCAAAATCTTTTTTAGCTACACTAGGATAAGGTTTCTTTTTAGAACCATAATCTTTATCTCTACTTAAACCACCCATAGCTTTTATAGTACCGTCATCATTAATTTTATTTCTATCTTTAAAATCTTCTTGAGCTTTAAATACTTTATTTGGATTAGCTCCACCCATAACTAATTTAGCAGGACTAATTCCATTAATAATTGGTTGAGCAGAATAAACTTTAAGTTCATTTCCATTAGTTTCAACTACTTCACCACCTTCTACTTCAATACCAGTTTTATCACTAGGACCAATATCAATACCACCTTGACTATGTTTTCTTCCATTCATATAAAAGAAATTATTACCAAGAGGTTGAGCAATACCACCAGCAACTACATTTGGTATTTTACCACCAATAGCATATTGCTTTTGAGGAAGCTTTTTTCCATTACTTCTAGGAGTTTGAATAATATTAAATGGAAATGTTGGTCCAAGTTCATCATCACTAGGAAGAGATTCTTTATTAAAATCTTTAACATAATTAATAAGTCTACCAGCAGTATTATTCATTAATTTTTCTCTATCATTTCTAGATATTAAATTATTAATACCATTATAAAGAAATTCATTACCAAGTCTTATTAAACCAGTAGATTTAGCAACTTTATCATAAGCTCCACCAAGTGGAGGAATACCATTTTGAATAAATCTGCCATCTTTAGTAACTGTACCTTTAAATTCACTAGGCATGTCACTTATATGAATAGTTTTATTTTTTCTAGGCATTGTTATATAATATAATGAGAAATTAATATTTTATTGATTTTAAGGCTCTCTGCTGAACGATAGCCTATCAGTCGATTAATAGTTCATACCTATATATAATAATTCAACAGAGAGCAAAATACTAGCGTCTATGACCGCCACAGCGATATACATTTAGCCTATCTCGATATACTGATTGAGGCATAACAGGTTGTTGAACAGTACCATTAGTAATCCATTCAGGACGTTCAAGACCAGTTTTAGGAGCACTATAACTAGCTTGATCAGCTTGTTTAACTTGAATTGGTTGTTGTCCTTTACTTCCAAACATACCACCAATTAAACTTCCAGCAGCACCAATAGCAGCACCAATCCATGCTTTTCTACGTCCGCCACATTTATATTTATTAATAAAACTAGAACGTTGATACATAGTCATTGGATTAGTCATTTTATCAGAAGTAATATTAAGTTGCTGTTGACCAGCTTGAAGTTGTTTACGTTGTTCAGCTTCTTGAGCAATACGTTTATTTTCATTAATTTGTTGATTAGCAGAAATACCTTGACCTATTGCAGTACCTAATTCACCAAGTCCTTGAACTCCTGTAATAGAACTAGCAAGATTACCTAAACCGGGAAGAGCATCAGCAAATTCAGTACCGAAACCAGCTTTACGTCGAACTCTACCACCACATTTAAGAGTAAGCTTATCATTATATTGACCAACATAATCTTGATTAGCATAAGCACTAGTTAAAGCTTGAGCATTTTGTAAAGCATCTTTATGGTCTTGCGCAGCTTGAGCTTCAGCTTGAGCTTTTTCTTGAGCTTTCTTTTGTTTATTACCTTTAATTATACCACCAGCAATACTAGCAGCAGCACCAATAATAGCACCAATAAAAGCTTTTTGTCTTTGTCTATCTCTATACTGTATCATAATTTTCTAAATTGAGTTTGAGCACATTCAAGACTTTCAAATTCAATGCGCTTATTATCTGAATTATTAAATATGAAACGAACTACAAAATAATTACCATATACTCTACGAAGTTTATCACTTACTGTATTAGGATGTTCTTTAATTGCATTACGGAAATAATTAAAGTTATATTGAGTTAATTCATACCACGGTTTTTTATACTTATTAAATTCATTAAGTTTATCAATATTAATATCTATATCATCAGTATCATTATCTTCATTAAATATACGAAGTATATCACCAGCATAAGGATGTTCTCTTAAATCAACAGGATTATTAATATTATCACTATAAATAGGAATATATATCTTACGTACTTTATATTTAATAAATTCAAGAAATTTAATAAGTTCATAAGATTCATTAACCATGATATCAATATAACTATTATGAACTAATATAGGTTCATCGCCAACTTCTTGTTTAGATACTAAATATAGACTTCTACTATCATCACCCATGTGAGTATTAAATCTACCATAATTATATTCATTAGTAAATATATGAAGAGGACAGTTAAGTCTATCATTGTTATGTTCAGTTTGAAAATAACATTTAGTTTTAGTAGACCAAGCATTATTAAAATAATAATCATGTAAACTAATAAAACTACCTATTTTATAATTAAAACTAATAACTTCATTATGTGATTCTATAATAGATTCTTTAGTATTAGGATTAATATTATCATAAGTATAATCAAATTTAATTAGAATACGATTATTAAATTTATCATGAGCAAATCTAACTTTATTAGGATGATATTTATCTAGCCATAATTTAATATCTTCATCCATTATTTTAAGTTGACCATCATCAAATTGATAAAGTTTATGAAAATCATCATTATAAAAAATATAACCAAATTCTCCGACTATATATGCTAAATCATCTTGTAGCCCACCATAACCTTTATCACTAGTAAAGACTTCTTTATAATCAACTTCAAAAGCATCAGGTTGATATAATTGAACATTTTCATCTCTAGTTTTAAGTGCAGCACTTATATCAAACATAAACATACTATGTTGAGTATGAACTAAAAGATAATATCCAATTCCAACTAAATTAGTTATACTTCCTTTATTTTCAGTAATATTTTTATAACCTTCGATAGGAAATATTCTCCAAGCGTTAACCTCACTTTCATCTTGAATAACATTACTACGTCTTATAGTTTTATCAAAACGAGTAATATTAATAATATCATTACGATATTGAGTTAACAATTTAGGAACATATTGGTCAACATTTCCAATAGGGTCTTTAAATAAATCAACACTATTCTTAGGTTCTACAAATGTACCAAAAGCAACACTTTTCTTATCAGTATCTTCTTTAATACTAAAAGCTATCTTACTAGGTTCATTATTAAAACGTTTACTTTCAAAGAACTTATCACTATATAAAGGAAACTGAACATAAACATTGAATGGAATATCAAACCAACATGGTTCATCACCACTATAATAATATTGATTATTGGTAGGAGTATATAATTTATAATTACCTTCATTCATTATAACTCCATTATCATTATAAATAAGAACACCATCATAAGTCATTCTACCATTATATCCATGTTCAATAGAATAAGTTCCACCATTATAGCAAACGTCATTAAGTCTTACAAGTTCTTTTTCTTTGCTAGTATAAATATTTTTAGTACAATTAAGAACTGTTGCGAGAAACATAGTTTCAGCATCAAGTAGCAATTCCTTATAATCATCCATTTCAAGAGCAGTTCCTTTACCAGCTCTACTATCAGTAATACTATCAGCAACTACTAGTTTATAATTATTAATAGGTTTATATTCATTTCTACTAATAACACCTATAACTGGCATATTATAACTATAAGGATAGGTAGTATTAACTACCATATCAACTACATCATGTTTCTCTTTATAAGGTTCAAATTTGCATTTACCATCAATACGAATAATATTAAAATCATATTTAATACTATCATCAATATCAAATCGACCACTATATAGATAACATTTATCACTAGTAAAATTATTAGCTACAAAACCCGGTTTTGTACCCCAACTACCATCTTGCCAAGTAACATTACTAGTTATATTACAATAATCTTTTCTAGTTAATAATCCAGTATATCTAGTAATAGGTTCAACTTTTTCATAACTAATAAACCATCCAACATAACCTAATTCTTTAATTTGATTCCATAAAGTAGTATCAATATTAGCACGAATATAAAACTTATTAAAAGTATTATTCATATTATATATAAAACCTCTAGTATGTTCACCACCAATAGCTTCAGCATCAAATATTAAATCAGGTATTCTAAATAGTTCATCACCATTAATATTTTCGTAATAGCCAAATTTAGCTTCATTATCAACACCAATAGCACCTATTACTTGATTACTACAAGGAGTATAACTACCACTATTTATAACTTGATAAACATATAAATCATTATATTTATCTTTATCTTGATAATCAATAAAGTAATTAGATATAAGAGTATATAGTTCATCTTTATTAGTAGCTTCAAGTTCACCAGAGCTATTAAGTAATATATTAGTAGTAGGATTATTTATTGGTTCAGCAGTATAAACTACAATTTTATGATTAGCAATATACCTTTTAACATTAGAACTAATACTAGATATTGGAATATCTCCACTAATAACAGCCCAATATGGAATATTACCATTACCTTGATTGTTCCAATTAAAAGTAATTATAGTACAATGAGAACCATCATTAACAATATTATTTATATACTTATCTTTATTAGATAGTTTATAACCTCTACTAGCATCACCATATTTATCAACAAAATGAATAAAAAAGTTATATACTTCTCCCGGAATAAGAGTATCATTCTTTTTACGTTCATTAAAATCATAACTAGGTTCAATAATAGAATGAGTAATTCTCATTTTACAATTATCAATATCAAATATAATATCTCCAAATAATACTTGCCCACTAGTAAATACAGTATCTTCTGTAAATCCAGTTCCATTATAAACATAACAAGCTATTTTAACTGTACTAGGTAAAGTATAAACAGATTGATTATTTTCATATTTATAACTTGTAGGAATAATAAAACAATGACAAGCAAGATATTCTTTAAGATTATGACTACCTCTACTACCTACTTTTATTTTAGCATTATAATTAATCTTTAAATATTCATGTGCTGCAATACCTTGTATAACTGTATCATTAAATAAAGTTCTAAAAGTACGAAAAGGATATTGATTATTATTGAATACTTTATTAATATCTTTAATTTGCCAATCAGCAGTACCAGTAATTTGAAGGCTAGCCATTTTAAAATATGGACCTTTTTCACTAACTGCATTAACAGTGGTATAATCATTATAATAAGCATTAACAGCTTTATTACGAAGTTTAATAGTAATATCTTTAACAGCCTCTTCTAATGTTTTACCATTATTTAAAGTTCTATCATCGTTATCAGTTTTTTCATTATAATTAGCAATATATATTCTATTCTTATAATTAATGATATTACCAACATTATAATAATTATAATAGTCAGTAGTTAAATAAGCAACATTATATTCAACAAGAATATCTCTACTAAATTTAAAAATATTATTATTTAAATCATCTGTTCTAAACGCTTGAGTACTATCTTTTTTACATACAATAAAACCAAGTTGATAAAGACCAGAACGACCTCCACTAATATTTATTTCAAAAGTTTGATTACATATATCTTTAGAATCACTAAATGAATCGGTATTACCATAACAATAACCGTTTGGTTCATCTTTAGGTTCATAAACATTAGTTTTTCTAAAACAAACTTTATTAATAACTTGTGGAATTATAACATCATTAAAAATAGGAAATCCAATACTATACCATTTAGTATAATTAGTTTTATCTATCTTATATCTAATAAATATAAAATAAAATCCTTTATAAGCTCCACCACTAACATAATTTAAACCACTAATAGTAGGTAAAGTTACTTGTGGAATAACAGACATTTCAGAATCAGGACGGTCAAAATCTAAATCAATATTAATAGTTTTAAGAGGAACATCAATAGAAGCATTACTTTCAGCAATAGCTACTATAAGATGATTTTTAACATTATAAGTATATGTTCCTTTAATTTTTCCACCATTATATTTCCAATTACTATTTACTCTATAACAATTATCAGCTTGTTCATTATATCTATAAATATAAGACTCATTAGAATCAGTATTAACAATAAATAAAATAAGTTCAGTACTAGTTGGAATAACGCCAACTACTTTAAAATTATTAATACCATCTTCATGAATAGAATTGGCAATTGCTTTACAATCTTCAAGTCCTTCTTCATTAACAATCATCCTATCATCATTACTTACTTTAACATTCTTAGCAGCAACTAATGAATAAGGTATACAATCACCTGGATGTTTATTAAGACTAAGTTTCTTTTGTATATTCATAATTATTTAGGAAAAGTAAAGTTATAAAAGAACTCATTCCAACCACTATCATCATCACTTTGTTCATCTAATAGAATACTAGTCTTAATATCTTTCTTCATACTTTCCCATAGATAGAAAGGATTAGTTCCATATTGACTAGCAGAAAGATTAAACACAGGATGTTTATATCCTCTCATAAGCATACGAGCCATACAATAATAAGTAAGACCTTGAATTAATTTACCATTAGCAGGTATAACAGGAATCTCACAATGATAGTTATCACTATATTGAGTTTCAATATCTTTATAAACAACTGTTATACAAGTATCATTAAAATTAAGTTCAATAGTATTACCTCCAATAAGAATATAATTATGATTTGACTTATCATATCCTCCACGGGGGGTCTGACAATGAGAATGAACTTCATGCTGACATCTTGGACATTCAGTATTATTATGAACTGTATAAGCAACAGGATTACATCCTACTTTACCAGTATCAATAACTTCTCTAGTTCTAGAACCATTAGGACAACAATCATCGGGCATACCAAGATAGTCTTTATTAGTAGCACGCTCCGGACTTTCGTCCTCCGCTTGACCCCCCGTAGAGGATGGAGCAGATTCAGTATCACCACATCTATATTTACTAGTATCAGCTCTAGGTACTTCACAACCATTACTATCATATACTTTAAGACCGTCATCAATAAGACAACATTTACTTTTAGCTATCTTATTAATGACGGTTAGTTTCATTTTCTTATCAACTTTACGAAGAACTTTAAGTTCATTCATAGCATCAACACACCAAGCAGGAACTCTAGGAATCCAATCACTTCCATCGGGATTGAAATCATTATCAAGTTTAGCAATGATATGCTCTATTGTAATTGTTTTATTATTTGCCATAATTTATAGATTTATCAAGAATAACTCTACCATCAGCATCAAGCATAATACCAACTTCTTTATATATGTCAAGATAAACTTTAATAAAATCAGAATAACTACCTTTAAATATCATTTCATGATTAACAACATAAACAGACTGTTTAGTAGTTCTACGAATTATATTATTCATCTCAAGTTCTTTAATATATCTACGAAGATGAATAAATGAACAAATCTTCTTAGTTTCATCATTTTCTTTAAGTATAATTTTATTAGAATTAAACTTAATAGTTTTAGCAATATAACAAATAAGTTTAACAATAACTATACTTTTTGCATTATTAGTAATATAATTTAGTAAATCAGTACTTATTTGAGCATATCCTCTACGTTCATAAAAACTTTGAATAATTTTTATTCTAGAAGCTTCAGCTTCAACAATATTAATATCTTTAAGTTCTTTTTCAACAAAAAATGGACTAGGAATTACTTCTTCAAGAATAATTTCAGTTTCACGAACTTTACGAGTAACAACAGGACTTTTAAAATTAAATTCAGGCATACCTTTATTTGTTTAATGATTAGTAACTTTATCAGTATAACGAAAATTCGACCTCCGGTGGCGATATTTTAGTTAAAATAAGTGTTAAACACGCCATGGGTGGCGTAACTTTTTTTTATTTTTTCTTCTAACTTATTGAGTATCAGCGATTAATAAATGTTAACCCTATCTTATATATATACATACAATAGCAATATTAATAAGTTCAGCATTAAAAAGATTAGCAAAATCATTAGTGGATACTCCCCGTGGAGGATGAGTATGATTAGTATTAGCTAGAATTAGTTCAAGATGTATCTCCATCCTCCACGGGGAGTTGAGTGGAGCGAAGCGGAACGTTCAACTACATTACTTTATTTATCACTATATCTAGTTTTATTACCATTATTATGTGCTCCACGTTCATACTTTTGTTGATTAACATTTCTAATATATTTAAATGGAGCATTAGGTTCTCGTTCAAGATAAACAAGAAGTTTACTTCTTAATCCTAATTTAAGATTAAAAATATCATCAACAGTTTTACATTCAGAATTAAGTTGTTTAGCATCTTTACCTCTAAGTTCTCTATTAATATAATTAGCATACTTAAATTTAATAGCACTATAACTATGAGTTCCATTATTAATAAGTTGTATTTCATAAAACTCTTTATTAGTTTTATAAACTACATAAGGAATACCATCATACTTAAGTCCACGAATTTTATATATTTCTGCTTCTTCTTTATCATAAGGTTTAAGACCAGCATCAATAATTTCTTGTTTTTTAAGTCTAGTAGCGTTCCAATCAACATAAGTATCTCTAGGTTTATCTCTATATCTCCAGAAATTAATAACTAAATCACCAATTTCATATTTAAAATGATAAGCGTAGCCTTCAAGAACACATTTATGAACACCATAACTATAATACCTATGAATGTACTTTTTATAATCAGAAAGACTTAATTCAGAACGTCTTGTAGCAAGTTTAAGAGCAACAATATAATCATTTGCTTTTTTAGCTAAGTTACAATAACGCAAAAGTTGGAGAAGAACAATACGTCTTTCTCCAACTGTATAACTAAGTCGATTATTAATTAATTGCTCTAACTTATTAATTAATTCAACATTATCATTAAGAAATTGAAACCCATATTCATTAAGATTAATTTTTAAATCATCTTTAATAACTTGATTTTTACTTTTAATATAAGCACGACAATCAGCTTTCATCTTATTTATAAGTTCAAGTTCTTTATTATATTTTGCCATATCGTCATTAGAAGTTTCAATAAACTTTTTATAATAATGACTAATATCTATATCTTTAATCATAATTTATCTAGTTACAAAATTATCAATAGGAGTTTCATTTGTTTGACGAGGAACTTCAATAAGATTACGTTTAAATACAATCTCTTTAAGAGCTCCAATCATATCTTCAGGAATAAGAAATTCATCATCGTCATATTTAGCTTCATCATCAATAGGGTCATAATTTACATCTTTAGCTTTTTCAACAGTTTCGGTAGGAACAAGATAAGGAATTTCAAATGGAGATTCAATAATAATAGAACCTATATTTTGAAACCAATCTTTATTATTACTAAAGAAATAAATATAACCATTAATATAATCATAAACAGGAAGATTACACATACCTGCAAGATAATGATAAAACTTAGCACTAGCTTCTTTTGCAAATGGTATTTCTATCCCAGTATGTCCGGTAGTTCTAATTGATTGGAAAGGTAAGTTATTAATAAGTCTAACTGGCTTTGGAACTTCTTGTTTAGTACGTTTAATTGCAGGAAGCCCAAGAGTTTGACTATTATATAAGTCACCATCAGGAACATTAATAATAGAAACACGAATACGTTGTTGCAAACCTTTATCAACATATTTATGATTTTCATAACTTTTACGAATTAGTTCATTACGACCATGAAGAATAGCATATCGAAGATTACGTCTAAGAGGAATACTATTAGGATTGCCAACAGCATGAGCAAATTCACTAACTAATTGATTAAGACTAGCCATATTAAGATTGACTTGAATTTTCTAATGCAGTTACTCTTTCATCAATACTATTTACTTTAGGTTTAAGATTATTATTAACATCACTATATAAATTATTATGCTGCGTTTTTGTTTCTTTAGCTAATTTTTCTACTTTATTAATATTTGTAACTAATTCATTATATTTTTGTTGAAGTTGAGCAAGTTCTTGTTCAAGTTCAGTATTATTAGTATAATCAACAATAGACTTTAATAATTCAATTAATAAGTTTCTATCTTTATTAGATATATCACTATTTAAAGAACATATAGTTCTAATAATATCATCTTTAAGTTTATCTTTAGTCATAATATATTATGTTTTAAGTTTATTATATTTAATATTATAATAAACTGTTGCAGGAATAGTATCGAGAAATGCAAAAACAGAAAACAAATTAATTAACCAACTACTCCTAACAACAGTTCCACGTGGACTTATTTAATCAAGTTTAACTGTAGTAAAGAAGCCGACATCAGCAAGAGAACCTGACCGAACCCAATTAGAATAAAAGAAACCAGAGCCAGCCGAAGAACCGTAATGAGCGCCACCGCCAAACAGAAGCACACGAACAGCTTTATCTGTATCTTGTCCATTATTACCTCTTATCTCATTATAGTCAGCTTTTTTATTA
>OFMT01000171.1_pt1 | contig 64204 bp, 67 predicted proteins | sample 1541891 | NCBI WGS metagenome assembly OFMT01 (sample SAMN04209230, study PRJEB22552) | human gut metagenome | biome: gut; material: feces | host: Homo sapiens | place: USA: Oklahoma | reverse complement strand
ATGATCTTGGTAATGTCCTGAATATCCGTATTCATATTCTGGACGCTTTGAGACAGAGCTTTCATGTCATCGAGTTCAGCCACCCAGTTGCTGTTGACGCTGTCCATCGTGTTCATGTTGTCCTGATTGATTTTGGCAGATTCGTCGGATTCAGCATTCATGGCCTGAACGCTTTCGTTCAACTCATCGATAACCTTGGAAAGTTCTTCAAGCTTAGTTACGCTTTGTTGGGTTTCTTGTGCTTGTGAACTCGTAACTTCGGCAATGCCCGTAATCGTCTGGGCAACTTCTTCCGTTGCCTTGCCCGTCTGCTTGGAGAGTTCAAGCAATGAAGCGGATTTTTCCGCAACGTTTGCCGACTGTTTCTTGACGTTTCCGATCAATTCACCGACGGCATCGATCATTTTATTGTAACCGAACGCGATTCTGTTAAATTCGCTGCCCTTCTGGTCCGGAGCAACAAGTCTTGCGGCAATCCTGTCCTTGAACGAATTTCCACCTTTGTCAACCTTGATTTCATCCAGGTTGCCGCTTTCCGCCTTCTTGAAGTACCAGAGCAGCGTTTCGGAAATCGCCTTGAATGCACCTGAAATGAACAGGGCGACAATGATGACGACAATGGCAACGACAACGGCAATTATTCCCGCCGTAATCATCATCGTATGACGTTCATTGTTCAGGTCACTTGCCATCACATATGCATAAGCCCAGTACTCGCTGCCAGCTTCGCCCTTGTTGAAGTAAATATCGGCAACCTTCGACTCACCGTCGATGTGCACGAAGCCCTTGCGCTTGTTCGAAGCCTTGATTGCCTTGTACATCTTGTCGTTGCTGAGATTGTTTCCGCGACTGTAATGACTGTCATCAATCGCACCCTTTGAAGCAAGCGCAATGCCGTCATCGGAAACGAGCGTCACGCGACCGGTGTGCCCGATTCTGAGATTGTCCAGCGGACGTTCAAGCGCATTGAATGACACATCAGACGTCACCACGCGCGTCTTGCCGTCCTGGGCCTTGTAAGCATACGCAGCCGTGATGACGTACACTCCGCTTTCGGCATCCTTGTACGGCAGCGTCCAAATGACATTGCCCATGTCCGCCACAGCCTTCCTGTACCAGTCGCGGCTCGTCGGCCTGAATCCCGCCGGAAGCTTTTCAGAGCTTGCACAGTTGTCGTCCTGGTCGGCAACGGTCGTCGTCAACAGAGCATCATTGGCGTTGCACGTCTTCTTCACTTCGCGTACAAGCTGCTGTCTGTCAAATTTCTTCGCTGTAAATTCAGGGTAGGTAGCCATTTTCTTCAGCATGGCTTCAGATGTCTTCTGCAGATGTTCCCGCTCTTCCTGAATGAGGTCAACGGCGCTTTCCTTCGAGAGATCGTTGCGTTCAATCAGAACGCCGGTTGTCGTGCTGATTGAACTGATCAGCATGACGACGATAGGCACGATACCTACGGCAACAAGGATACTGGCTATCCACTTGCCGAGTGACCGGTATTTTGCATATGATGTATTGTTGTTCATAAATTATACGTCCTTTCAATAATATTTGGTACAACAATCCTTACAGACTTTATCGGACGAATAATTATGAAATTTTATGCAAGTAACATGAAAAAATATCGAACATAAAATGAACACCGTCATTTCAATTACAAATTTCACTCTTTTTAAGCTAACGTACAGTTATGTATATACATAAAAGGCGACAGACGCCATGCGCCTGCCGCCTTCGCAGCTGCCGTTTCATTCCTTTTTCAACTTACCGTATGAATACTTCAACCAAAGCTTCTGTCTGAACTTACCAAAGCGCGTATTCAGTCTCAACTCAAATGTCCTCATCAAAATCCCTCCCAGCAAAAACCAGTGACAACAGATTTTGACTCATCAAAAGCAATGTCGTCCTGTCTCCCCCAAAAGCCAGGCAATCAATGCTTTACATCTGAATCATTGTAGGCCTACAAATATAATAACGAATCGGGGAGGAAAATTTGAACGGGGATGTGGATATTTTATCGTTTACAAATTTTAAATATTTTAATTTGTTTCTTTATTTTTTTATCGACATTTTCATCAACCAGAACTTCATATGCACGATCTAGATTACGAATAATAATTCTTAATTTATCCTTTTTCTTTTTTTCGCTATCGTTTAAATTCTTTTCATAAGTTGGTCCTTTAGAACTAGACGAAGCTTTACGTATCAAAAATAGCTTATACTTAAACATTTCAAAAAGCACTTCCACATAAGATAAAACAAAATCCTTAATATACTCTCCATACTTTCCTTTATATAAAAAAGTGCTTATATCAGCAATCGCTTTAAGTTCTTCTAATTTCAATAGAAATTTTTTACGATAGTCATCATTCATTGGATCATTAATCGTATTAGAAATTTCATTTAAATATGGATTATTGGTCAAATACCAAAATTTCAAATCAATAATACTAAAAAATCCTTCATCTTCATCATTGAAATCCTCGCGATTATCTTCGTACAGTTTTACCAACCCAGATACAATTGAATAATTTTCAATTCTCTTATCGAATAATTCTTGTCTATTGCTGACTAATATTTGATACGAGGTCAAAATTATTGGAACGATAGATATAACAATTGGAATAATATCAAATATGTCCATATCGACATCTCCTTATTTGCACAACACATATATACATTATGTGTTAACTCTATTTAATTCTATGACATCATTTTGCGATTAACTTTAAAGCATATCAAGATATTAGAGGTTTACAAAGAACACTTATTTAACTACCGATTATGATATTCAATTGTCTGCTTATTGGTATATATTTGTGCTTTTTATTATTAATATTCATCTCATTTTGAATTTTTGTGTATCTCGTCTAAAATTTTTAGAGACAAAATGGAGCTATCATGACTCATACGTAGTTTTTACATAATACTCAAGGTTCTCCCTTTTTCAATAACCTCAGGGTATCAATTTACACAAAATATTTTATACTCCCCAAAATATTTTGTGTTAGAGAAGATAAAACCAAATTACTCCGCTATTTCGCGACAATATGACGTTGATCCACGAACCGTAAAAACGGCATATTTAAGAGATTAGAGCGATAGCGGGCAGACATGGATTCATTGGCCTCCCTTGCACAACTAGTGCCTGGGAGAAAAAATATTTTACACACAAATCGGGACTTGACTAAAAATCTGAACAATTACATGTAAAATTTCATTTATTGCTAGATTTTTCACGTTTGCTATAGTAATTATCCCTCATCATCCTCCATTTTTCTTTCTCTTGCTCTGTAATATTTTTTATAACTTTTGCTGGATTACCGGCAACAACAACATCCTCAGGGACATCCTTTGTCACAACAGATCCAGCTCCAACAACAGAGTTATTTCCAATCGTTATCCCGGGAAGTATTACACTATTTCCTCCAATCCAAACATCATCACCCACATGTATCGGCAAACCAAATTCTAAGCGATCTCTGTTCCTTACTTCTGGATCAAGGGGATGACCAGCACAATAAAAACTGCATCTAGGCCCAATAATAACATTATTACCAAATCTGATCGTATTTATATCCATAAAAATACAATCCTTATTAGCATAGAAATTTTCACCTACTTCTATATGTGAACCATATGCCACATAAACAGGAGGAGTCACATATAGAATCTTTCCACTTTTTCCAAATAACTTACGTTCCTTTTCAATTATCTTATCCCTATTACCTACGGACATTTTATTTATCTCTTCTGCAATTAATTTTCCTCGTTGTGAACTGTTTTCTGGCTTTATATTTCTAGCTAGATACAATTCTCCCATCATCATTTGTTCATAATCAAAATCATTCAATTTCTATCACCTCCATCAAAAATACCTCCAAATGACAAATCATACACGCCTATATGAGGAACACGCTTGCTTTCTTCGGGCAAATCCATATAATTGTCACCATAAGCATATCTAAGATACGTATCATAATCTTCAAATGCCATGAATTCATGTCCTTCGAATTCTAACCAACAATATGAATCATAGCATTTCCTAGGGACACCCCATCCACTGGCAGGTGTGTAAGTGTACACTCGACATAATTCAGTTTTCTTATTGTTATTGATTTTTTCAAAAAATTTTAAAAAACTAAATACTTTTTCCTTTGGAATCATATTTAATAGAATACTCTTAAATCTTATCCAATAGTTATTGCTTTCTAACATCATTTCAGAATTAAGGATGTTTTTTATACAATTACAAATAAATCCATGTATCCTTCTCATAATAAAATTATCAGGAACATTGTCAACAACGATAACATCCATAAATATTTCTTCCCTTTGTTTCATTGCTTCATGTCCTACTTGTTTAAATTCAGTTCCTAATCTCCTAAGCTTGCCATATCCAAAGATATAATCCGAATCTGTTTCATGGCAGTCAAAGAAGAATCTTGTACTATCTAATTCTCTTTGATAAACAGATAAAAATTTATTATATTCCTTTCTAGTCATAGATACATCAACATCATCATCCCATGGTATGAATCCACCATCTCTAACAGCACCAAGCAACGTTCCGGATTCAATCGAATATTTTATTCCGTATTTTTGACATATACGATCAAATTCTATTAACATTTCTAAACCTATCTGCTGTAATTTATGAAGTTCTTCATTTGATATTTTCTTTTCTTTCATAACTTACTCTTTATCCAATTTTTGTAATGCATCCAAGAACATCTTCATGTATTTTCTTTCACCCGTTGTAACTCTGAGACATTTTCCAAATTTTCCAATACCATCATATGACTTAATTAATATCCCTTCTTGCTTCATGTTTTCAACCAAAACATCAGCATCTGTTTTAGGTTTGATAAAAATAAAGTTTCCCGCATCTCCCTCATATTCATATCCCAAATCAGACAAATTCTTTTTCAAATATTCTCGTCCATTATTGTGTTTTTCAATCAATTCATCAATCATGCCAGGAGTTTCAATAATTTTTTGTGCAAAAAGCTCCGCAAAAGCGTTCACATTGTGAGGAGTACATAACTTCTGAACTAATTCAATCTCTTCTGGGCAGCCAACGACGTACCCCAATCTTGCTCCAGCCATTGAAAATAACTTTGAAAATGTTCTGGTGACTAAAACATGTCTATTGTTTATGGCATATTTGATGAATGTATTCGGATAAAAATAATGATATGCTTCATCGACCAAAATTGTAATTTCCAACTCCGTTGCCTTGGCAAAAATTTCTTGAAACTCCTCTTCAGTATAAGTGTTTCCAACAGGATTGTTTGGATTTACTAAAATCAACAATTGAACATCTTTATCAAGTTTGCTGATTATCCTTTCTGTCGACATTTTCATCTCACTGGTATAAGTTACAGGGATGTAATTTCTGCCATACATTTTGGAATAAACTTCAAACATGGCATACGTAGGCGTTACGCCTACTATCTTACCCCCCGGTTCAGTGAATGCTTCGATAATATACCGTATTCCCTCCGCTGAACCGTTAACCAAACATATATGCTCTTTATCAGTATTTAGATAATCCGCAAGCTTTTCCGAAAATTCTAACGTTTCAGGATATTCTGCCAAAAACTGGGGCGAAACATCTGCTAAGACCTTGTCAATGAATTCTTGAGAAATACCCCCAGGATTTTCATTTAAGTCAAGCCTTAAATATTCTTTTCGACTATTTTGATCAAAAACCCTTTTTAAATTTTTGACGTTTTGATTAACATAATACATGAATTCATTCCTCCATATAGTTGGTAAATATGTCTGATATCCATCATTTTATATATATACTTATAAATTCCTCAACACTAACGCTTAATTTAAAAAAGCCGGAATCATTATTTTCAGCGGTCTCGCAATACCATTGCCACAACATATCTATTGTTGGAGTAGGCACGTCAAATAAATCAGAAATATCCTTGATAACCTTTAGTCCATAATTGAAGTCTGCAATGAAGTATCTTGAATTCCAATCAGGAATCCATCTATTTTCAATCTCTATCATTGGTGCCTTCAATCCTTTAAAAGCTTTTATGCTTCTAATCTTATTTGTCATTTCTTCAGGAGAATGGCTTTCATAATAATCTTGTAGCGATTCAACGGATGATAAATCCAACGGTATTTTTCTGCATAATGACTGCAATTCATTATCGCATGAAATCATTATCTCGGATGCTTCATCATTCCACTCCTCATGAAACAGAATATTCCTTGGATATGTTATTCCTTCATGCCAATTTTTAAAAAGAGAATACAGCCTTGACGTATGAAAAATAGGATTTGAAGGTGTAAGCGTCACGGAAAGATAGTTAGGTAATGATTCACACGGCATATCAAATATGAAACTCATATCCCTGCATATCTCTTCTGAATCCCCCAACGGAATAACACCAATTTCAAGACATTTCTTTCTTCCTAATTGATAAACTGATTTTCCATATTCCTTTAGTCTTGCAATGCTGTGTACCCTTTGCAACCCAAAAAATGTACACCCTTTTTCGATTTCAGATCTAAATATGAATTCAGCACCGCCGAATCCAGGAACAATGCCTATCTTCTGCTTGCTTGTTACATAAGGAGCCATTTTCTTTGCAATTATTGGAAAAACCTGTGCAGGGACAGTTACCCAAACATAATCCGCATCCTTTAAAGCCACCTCCATGTTATCCGTAATTTTCGACATAACTCCCCTAATCAATAAATTCTCGTTAGAATCATAAACGTCAATACACTTCTCCCATTTATACGGCTTTGAAGTATACACCGTGATGCTATTTCCCTTGTTAGCCGCTTCAGCCGCCATGAGAGTACCTATGTTTCCACCACCTATTACAGTAATATTCAAGATGATTTTCCCTCCTGCTTATTTACAGCTATTTCAATAATTAAAGCACTATATCAAATTAACGTCTTTACGATTATAAAATTCTTCGTATATCCGACTGACTTCTTTCAAAACATTGTCCCCAGTATAGTTAATCGTCCTACCGTGATTTATTGCACGTAAAAAATTAACAAGCTCATATTTGAACCCTTCACCTTCAAGTTCATAGAAAAAACGCTTTTTTTTATTCAAATCTTCATATCGTATTTCAAAATACTCCGTTTTCCACCAAGGAGCAGGAACGTACACATATCCCTTTGTTCCAGAAATAATCATTTCCCCTTCCGACTTGATACCTTTACCTACTTTGGCAGTTGCCACTGCATTTTCATAGATAAAGTCCATCTTTGTAAAAAGGTCAAAATACTTGTCAATTGATTTAGTTACAATTGTTCGATCAATATAGTCCGTTCCTAATATTTGAAAAATAGGCATTAGAGCTGTTGCACCCCAAGCATCCATTGCACTCCAAATATTATTTTCAGAGTAACTCGAAATTTTTGAAACTTCGCTAAGACTTGTACAAGTTGTTTCAACAGACAAAACATCACCAATTTCCCCACTTTTAACCATTAACAATAAACGGTAATATGCTGTTGAATAAGCCGTCTTAATTCCAGACATTAAAACGCATCCATTCTTCTTAGCTATTTCAAAGAGATCTTGCTGTTTTTTCTTTCCGATTGCCATTGGCAAATCACACAGGACGTGTTTCCCATGTTCAAGAGAATATTTAATTTGCTCAAATCTGTCACGTACATTAGATTCAATAAAAATTGCATCCGATTTATCAATCAAATCTTTAAAAGAAAAATTTTCCAGATTACCTACTCTTTTATCGCATCCATCATTGCCGCTAGTTCCAACTATATCAATTCCATTTATTACGAGTGCTTCATCGGAAACCTTCCATATTCTCCCAGCATTACCAACCAATCCTAATTTAAGATGATTATTTTTAGTTCTAATTTTAGTGCTAGAAATTCCCTTTGTCCTCTCTAAATAAATAACTTGACAAAACTCGGACAGATAATCAAACTTACCTTTCCAATCAGAACCAATTGCAAAAATATCAATTCCCAAACGGTTAACATCATCTATCTTTTGACCTTCATATTCTTCAATAATAATCTGATCGGCTAATCCAGTTTCCTTTACACCTTCAACTCTTTCCATCATTGACTGTTGAACATTAATTTTCCCTCTTCGAGAATCAAAATCATCGCTTGTAACACCAACAATCAAATAGTCTCCCAACGATTTAGCTTTTTTTAAAATATTAAGATGTCCTTGATGAAGCATATCAAAAGTTCCATATGTTATAACTTTTTTCAAAACATCACTCTCTTTTTATTAAAATAGTTTCTTAAGCATATAATCATTAATAATATGACCACTGTTTTTGATTCTCTTACATTTACCATTCTTCAATTCGATATTCTCTATAATAATATCAACCACATTCTCAAGTGAAAAATCTTCCTCGCTAATAGCATTGTTATTTCTCAACTTATTCAATATTTCTAATGTATATTTATTATTTCTGACTTGGATTATTTTGGGTAAATCATTCAACATGATTTTACCAGTATATTTATAAAGTTCACTTAAGCTCGAATATTTGTCACCATAACACATATCTGACCAAAATATTGCATAATACATACTGTCATTTTCATCAAGTACACCATAATCGTCATCAACAAAATCTTTTAACAATTTATCATATTCACTAACCAGGTTAGGTAACATTGATACAAAAGTCTGTCTTAACAACGGATGCGGTCTCCAAATAACAAAAGCCTTATTACGATTATTCTTAAAGAAAGACAAATTACTTTTCAATTTATCAAGACTTTTAGATTGAAGAACATCACCAATAGTCATATTATATAAAACGTTTACTCTAGATTTTTTAATTTTTCCAACCCACTCAACCGGAATTGGTGTATTCGATTCATTCAATGAAACAACCTTATCTACTTCTGGACTTCCCAAATTAATCAGCTTTTGTTTCATTGCAACTTCAACTTCAAAGGAACTTACTCCTAAAATTTCAGCATATTTTGGTGAAGCATCGATACATCTTCTAACAGCATCATCAGAATTTTGAACCGTATAATCAGCATAATACATTGCAGATCTAAAAGTTGTTGCTGATGAACCATCAATCCATTTATAATATGGAACATAAACTAATTTTTCACAATATTTCTTTAAATTCCAAGAATAATACCTACTGTCTACCCTCGTAACCAAATTTGTATTATCATATGGATTATGAATATAGATTATGTCTGGTAAATCATTTTCCAAATCATATTCTTCATCATTAATTATATTGACATATTCCGGAAAACGATCTCTTTCATTTACCTTCTTTATCGGATTTTGATTTCTGTCTAACTCATAATACGTAATTGGTACAACCAATGCCTCACAACGCTCATCTTTATCCGCAGCCATCCAGATGCTTTCCAAAGAATCCCACATCGAAGCTTTATAAGGCATAAACACAACTTTATAAACGATATTTTCAGAAATAAATGTCTTGATTTCTGAAATCAATCGGTTCGTTTCAATTGCATCCACAGATTTAATTGCTTCTTTCAAAGCTTCAACCTGCTCTTTTCCGATATCATCCATTTCTGAATCCAGTTTCAATAGACTTTCTTTAAACATTCTTTCAACTTTGGAAACAACGTATTTGTTATCTTTAAAGTTACCAATCATCTCAATTCCGGAAGAGATATCGTCGAGGCATTTTGTCATTTTTATTGCCGTTTTTTTTCTCATATAATAACCACCAATTCATTTTTTATAACACTAATATTCGTTTAGATTGATAAAATTTTTGAACTTTTTACAGTTCAACGCTTTAACTATACAAAATTTGCCAATCTCCAATAACTTTTCTTGGCTCATAATCGCTGAGCGGCATTTCTTCAGCAGTATGAATCGCCATTGCCCCGCCATCTTTTAAACGTTCAAGCAGCTTGAGCAACAACATTAAATCAAGCAACTTATCATTGGTCTTTTCCATCACGATATAATCAAACCGAGCATTCGGGAAACACTTGTCAAAGTCTTTATCCCAATCAGAGATGAATCGTCCCTTTTTGGCAATTGACTCAAGATCACGTTCATAGGTTTCTTCTTCATTGAGACTATAGATATTTGTCCGAAGATTTTTTGATTCTTCTCTAACACGATCTTGAATCGCTAACAGATTGATTCCGAAGCTGCTGTTGATCCCTAAAATATCGACTCTTTTTTCTTTATTTTTAAAATCAAGTTCAGACAGCAAATCTTGATCAACACCTTGGTCAAGCATCGGGTTAATCCCCATGATTCGCTCAAATTGCTTGATTCCTTCCAAAACGATGTCTTCGTCCTTTTCTTTATTAACTCTGCATGCCAAAGAATCCCCAGCCTCATACAGAAGTTTCCCGTTTCTTCGACCAATCAAAGACATTGCCTTGCTTGAAAATTCCGTATATCGTTTTGCCATAAACGGGAAATATGCTCCAAGCATCGTCGGCATCAAGATTTCGTTTGACGGGGCTAAGACAACGTCCGTGTTCAATTCTGATTTTTGATGCCACAGATACTCATTGCTTTCAGCATCATCAAGTTTGTCTTCTTCAACGAATGCAGGACAGACGGCACCGATTTTTTTATCCGACGTCAAGCATTTCATCATGTTGGAAACTGCCGTTTTCGACAAAATATTTTCTGTCGTCAAAAACAAGACGTCTTTGCCTTCAACCAGCTGATATATTACGCTCGGGGCGTTTGTTCGATGCTTATAGTTAATGACCTTGACATTCTTATCCGCAAGTCCATCGAAATACTTTGCAACTTTTTCCCCTGCACCGTCATTGAACAAAACGTATTCGCATCTCAATTCTTCAGGAACTGCTTCATTTAAGGATTTTAGGCATTTTTCAACTTGTTCGACATCGGTATTTGCCATCACTGCAACAGACAAATCATAACGATAGCGACCTTTATCCGTTTCTGGTGCAGGATAAAACTCTTTCATCTGATTGTTGTAATATTCAAACATTGCGTCAGGATCAGGGAAGCATCCGCCCCAAAACAACAAATCAACGTATGCTTCACCGATTTCAGGAATCAGTTCATTTTTGATTATTCCGAGTTTTCTCTTTTTTTCGCTGATTCCATCGAGTTTTTCCAACGTGTCCAAAGCGTTGTCAACTAACAGATTACACTTTAGTGCTGGTTCTTCGACAACCAAACCGGTGACGTTTCCCTTGATTCCGATCAACAACGCCTGCATCGTTTTAACGAAATCAGCTAACCTTTCGTTATCATTTAAAACCATCGAATAAAGCTCATAAGCTGCTTCGTTCAATGTCTCGATGCTTTCTAACAGTTTTTTCCCCATCTCTTTGTCTTTGATCATTTGATTTCCTCCGTACCGTCAGTTTGCGTTAACTACATTGTCTGATAAAATTGTTAATTTTCTAATTCCTGTTTATGTAAAACTCTTAACAATTTTATGTAAATTAAATCATTAAGAATTCAAACATAATCTAAACAAAAGACGGAAGAAAAAATCTTCCGCCCTTCTCTTATTTAGTAATCTGCTTCCAAGCATCAAGCAACTCGTTTAACATCGTTGACGCAATTTCAAGATGATTTTTGTCTTTATGAATGTTAGCTTGAATCAATTCCTGTTCGACAACATCATATATTGAAATCAGCTGCTGCGGAATGTCGCCTTCAATTTCTTTATTAACGCTGAACTTTAATTCATCCACAATGTCTTGCGCATGAACGATTTCATTGTTTGCTGCTTCGATTTTTTTATCTTCGATTGCCATCTCAGCTTTCTTGATGCTTTTGATTGCACCCTCAATCAGCATTTCGATCAGCTTATTAGGAGAAGCACTCATCACCTGATTTCTCAGATAATCATTTTTATGACTAGCGTAAGGATTTGCCATCTCTTCCTCCTTGTTTAATAGTAAAGTTCAATTCTTGAAGAAAGTTCTTTATCGTCAACGTAACCTTTTGCCAACTGTTCTGCTTGGGTTAATCTTCCGATTTCACGCGATACGTCAACTTTTTGATTTTCAGTCCAAATCATTAATTCCTGATATTTGGCATTAATTTTGTCAACTAATTGAGCTTCGTCGGAACTTAATGCAGAAAAATCAAGCGCTTCTCTTCCCTCAAGAAGTTTTGCATTCTTTTGAATAACATCTTCAATTGAAGAAAGCTTTTTGTCGCATTCTTCAAGATTGTCAAGGACTGCTTGAAGAAAAGCCATCGTTTCTTTTTTATCTGCCATAAATCAACACCCTCTGACTGACTAACTATTTCTTGATGAGTTTTGAGACTGGAAGTAAGAAAATTGCGACTGCAAGCTTCCGATTGCCGCATCCAGATTAGTAAACATCGTGACGTAGCGTGCACGCTTTGCTGCAATCTGTTCCGTAATCCGTTCGATCTGCTTGTTATAATCTTTGATTTCATTCTGATACGAAGATTTGCGCAAAGAGATGACGCCTTCGCTTCCTGACTTGGTTGAAGTATACCGATCAATTACTGCTTTGAAATCAGCCGTATAACCTGTCCCGGTTTTTTCAGTCGAATACTTGCTTGAAGTGTCAACAAAGAAGAAATCTTTGACGGCATTAGGATTCTTGGCAAGCTGTGCCTTGAACTTGCTTTCGTCAAGCGATAACGTTCCGTTTCGATCGACACTGAGTCCAAGCGTTGATGCACTGACACCATTTACTGACTTGCCGCCTAAAACCGTGCTTTGCAGCTTCGATTGAAGCGAAATCAAAGTTGAATCCCCAGCCAAAGCACCAGTCGTATTGTCAGATTTGGAAGGATCGCCAACATCCATCTTCTCGCTAAGAAAACTCATGACACTGTTGTACTGGCTGACGAAGTCCTTGACTGCGGAAAGTTCCTTGTCCGTATCGTTCGTCAATCCGAGCGTAATCGTTTTAGAAGCATCAGCTTTCTTGAAATTAAGCGTAACACCATCAACAACATCCGTCGGATTGTTGCTGTTCCTTGTCATGTCAATGCCATCCAGCGTGAACTCGGCACTCTGTCCCTTCGTCCTCTTCACGACATTATCAGCGAATCCAAGCTTGTCCTTGAGGTCACCACCGATTGTCAATGTCCTGTCACCCATCTCCTCCGATGTGACGACAAGCTGGTTGTTGACAATCGTAGCCTTGAGCCCGGCGCTCTTTGTTCCTTCCTTGTCCGAAGGATCCTTGGCGCTGTTGATGGCGTTGGCAATATCCTTCAGTGAGTCCGTGTCCTTGACGTCAATCTCAACTGTCAGCGGCTTGTCACTGCCGTCAGCGGCAGCGTTCGTAATTGTCAGCTTGCCGCTATAACCTAACGCATCTTTAGTCGAAATTTTAGTCGTCCCATCTGCCTTCGAAACAACGTCGCCCGTAATCTTGCTTGACGTTGCAAGTTGCTTAACAACGAGATCGTATGAACCTTCCAGTGAATCTGAAGTTCCTGAAATAGTTGCAATCGTATCATCGCTTGAAGTTGTTTTTTTCGTTTGATAGGTGGCTGCATCTTGCAAAACTTCAAGTTTTTTTGTCAGATTACCAAGACGGGTACTGATGTCGGTCCAGGCTTGAGACTTGGTATTAATCTTGTCAATCTTGTTTTGAATAACGGTTTTTCTGAGTTCGTCTGATTGAAGCAATTGATCAATTGTATCAGAGGTAATCCCAGTATATTGACCCATGTAGCTTGAAGAACTGATGGATCCTGTCGTCATAGAAGTTGTAATGCTGCTCATGATATTCACTATCCTTTCTTATCTACTGCAATTCCCATTTCATCCCAGATTCTGCCAATCATGTCAAGCATCTTCTTGGAGGGAATCTCCTTAACTACCTTATCTGTCGTCTTATCTACCATTTCAACGTAAATTCGATGCGTTCTCTGATGCATCTTGAATTCAAGATTGATGTTCTTGTTCGTCAGCCGGTCATTGAGCTTCTTCAATTCCTCTTCAATCTGTTCCTTGAACGCATCCATCTCTTCATCGAACTCAAAGTCATCAGTACCTAATTCACCGCTTTTTTCCGTCTCATGCCTCCGGCCTTTCTCATACATATTGAGATGTTCCTGATCACGGCTGACATTTGTCTTGATTGCATTCTCAGAAGGGTTGTAGACATTTGTACTTACCTTCTGCACCCTGTTAACTGCAGCCGTCTGCTGCAACGGCTGAATTCCTTGTGTTCCGTCCAAATTCATATTCTTACCCTCTTTCAACATAACCTGAGCAGTTTCGAATGAAGCTCAGCAAATCCTTTTACTACTCTATCTATATCGACAAATTCAGAGGGCATTTAAATAACATGAATATTAATTTTTCACAAAAACAACAAAAAACAAGCCTAAAAAGTTTACATAATTATGATTCATCTTACCTGCACAGCTTTTCAAGCGTTACAATGTCTCCGTCATCGGGCGTAATCTGCTTCAACTCGTTCAGAAGACTTCCGGCAACTTCGGTCTGTCCCTGGGAAATCAAGGCCATAATCTGCGCCTTGACCTGATTGCCAAGCTTCACAAGTTCGTCACTGACAGCCGTTTCTCTTCGCTGTTCACGCTCCATCGACTGAACCATTCTCTTTATCAGAGTCTCGGCAGAAGGGAAGACATCCAGAGCATCTGACAGACCCCTCAGGCAATTCTTTAGGTCATTTTTCTTCCGGCAGTCCAAAGCCTTCCTTAAAATCATTGCAAACCTGATTTCCGCTGGCAAAACATTGGAACATGTCCTGCAGAGTCCAGGCGCATACATGCTTTCAGCACATGAAATGACATTGTCACAGTACAGGTCACTTTCCTCCATGACTTTTGAAAAGAGCATCGAGCCCTGGAAGATATACCTTCTTCTAAGATTGGACAAAAGATATTCTCTTTTAAGACATTTCTTCCAGCACTTCTCCACCTTTGCGGCAAACTCCGGAATCATGTCAAGATGCCTGGATTCCCTTTCGATGACCATTGAAACAGCATTGGCGAACTCTTCCCATGAAATGTTCTCAACATACCTTTCAGGTGACAGTCCGCTGTTTATGCATATTTCAAGCAAGCCCTCATTTGCGCCCGAAGCATCAACATCAGAAGAAAGTTTATCATCCAGAATTTTCTGCGAAACGCATTCACCGGCGTGAGACATTATCCAAAGACTGTCATTTTCAATGTCAATCCCGGAAACAATCCCCTTGAAACTGCCTACAGCAACTTCAGTTTCAAGACCAACCCTGATCATGTCAAGGGATGTTGTGAATTCTTCAGACAAAACATTGTCTGAAACAAACTTTTCAGCCATAAACTCAACTGCCTCCCTGTCCCCCTCATTCATCGCTTCCTTCAATGAATATGCTAGAACGCTCCTTCTTTCGTTGCACTTGCATCCCCAGGGAAGCTTAAAGAAGACTTTCCGGATGCCATCATACGAATCATCGCATTCCTCACTGCAAAGCTTGAAGTACTGCAGAACAAAATCATACATCGACTGTTTCTTCACATCGCCTATAAAGCAGGTAACGTAGTCCTTCAGAAAGTCAATTCCTTCACAGTACTCGACCGAATCCATATATATCTTCAGCCATTCATACATATCCTGCTGGTCAAAGTCAGCAAGGTTCCTTAATATGTTGATTTTTGCCACAATACCACGGTAGAAGGGATCACTTACGTTGGCCATGATCTCCTCCGTGCTTAATTCGAGCTCATTCCACATTTTCAGCCTGGCATAGGCCTTCATGCGGTAAATGAATATTTCAATCCACTCAAACGAAGTCCAGTCCGTCAGGTGCAGTCCCCTTATCGTCCTGACGGCTTTTTCCGACACCTCAAGCAGTTTTCTCTTATTGTCTCCTGAACCTCCGATCTGCTGCATCCAGATGTGAAGATTACCGGGATTTTCAGCCAGTTCCCGGTCCATGATTTTCCTGTTTCTTTCGACCTTTTTCTTGCTGAGCTTTCCCACATATCCAACGTGATGAATGAAGGTATCTTTCAGGTCATACTCGTTTCTTACCGTCACTCCCGCCAACATTTCGTGCACGGAACCCGTAAACCTTGAATCGGGGCTGATTCTGCATATTCTTGCAAAGCGATTGGAAGTGCACTCAGTCTGCGTTGCCGTGGTATAGCTCTGCTCAAGCACAGTAACCCTGTCATAGTTGTTGTAGAGCTCCGGCTTCGAGAAGAAGTCAATCAGAGGCCCAATGTCATCAAACCACTCATCATCATCAAGATAAATCAGCCATTTGCCCCTTGCTTCCTTTAGCCCGGCATTACGGGCAGCGGCAAAGTCATCGCACCATTCGAAATGAACTATCTTGTCTGCATATTTTCTTGCGACATCAATTGATCCGTCAGAATTCTCATCACCAACCGTGTCAACTGCAATGAATTCGCTTGGAATCTGCTCCAGCAGAGGTCTGAATGATTCAAAGCATTTCTCAACAGTGTTGATTCTGTTGGAAATAAGCATTGAAATCGTGACCAGACAGTCTTCCGTATTTATTCTAGGGAAGAACTTTTCCTTAGGCAATTCTTCAACCCATGTCTCCAAATTAATCACCTCTTCTTTTATAATATCGAAAAAAACCGGCAACCTTAAAGAAGGTTACCGGTTTCTTCCATGTTATTTCAAGCTATCTTCAATCTCTTAGCCCTGAAGCAGGTTAAGCACTGAGTTCGGCATTGCGTTTGCCTGTGCAAGCATTGATGTTGCAGCCTGGGAAAGGATGTTGCTCTTCGTGAACGTCATCATTTCTTCGGCCATGTCAACGTCACGGATACGTGAGTTGGCTTCTGACAGGTTTTCGTTTGTTGCCGTCAAGTTGTTGATCGTATGTTCAAGACGATTTTGAACGGCACCAAGTGTGGCACGCTGATCGGAAACCGTCTTGATGGCTTTATCAATTGATCCAAGCATCTTGTCAGCATTCGCACCAGCCTTGCCGAGTGTGAACTTGTCAGCAGCACCAAGCAGTGATACACCGCTCATGTTGCCAATCGTAACTGTAAGTGTCTGACCCTGGTTGGCACCAATCTGGAATGTGAAACTTGCACCTTTGGCAGCTGTAGAGCCGAGAAGATTTTGTGTGTTGAATTCCGTTGTTTTAGCAATACGGCCAAGTTCTGAATGAAGAGCAGAAAGTTCCTTGTTGATTGATTCACGGTCTTCATCCGTCAATGTACCGTTCTTGCCTTGAACCGTAAGGTCACGCATACGTTCGAGAATGCTGTGTGATTCGTTCAGGGCACCTTCAGCTGTTTGTACCAAAGAGATGCCGTCTTGGGCGTTACGCTTTGCTTGTGTCAAGCCGCCGATTTGAGCCTTCATCTTTTCTGAAATTGCCAAACCTGCAGCGTCATCACCGGCCTTGTTGATACGTGAACCGGATGAGAGTTTTGCCAATGAGTTTGATTTTGCGGTATTTGCAGCTGTCAAACGGCTGTATGTGTTCATAGCTGCGACGTTTGTGTTAATACGCATGTTAAATTCCTCCATTTCTCTTGTATCATTAACTGATTACATGATTATATATCGTCAGCATCCCCGATCTTTTAAGCAGTTTCTTAAATTTTTTTCGCAAAAAAACTGCCGTCCAAAACGGACGGCAGCTTTAGCGTAATCAGTTAATAACATTCATGCCTGATCAAAACGAAGCTTCGCACTTGAAGCGACGTTTGAACCAACGCATGATCAAAGAGGATTCTTTCATAAGCATCTTATATTCGAAAGATGAGGTGTCAGGATCTTCAATCCCGGATTCGCGGAGCAGATTCAAGACGACGGGTTGGCTGTCGCCAGCAGTCAAAACAATGTCCAGACGACTGAGACGCTTTTCTTCATCGTATTCTTCGACCAAGCGATAATTGAAGTTTTCCTTATTATCTGCAATTACGGAGAAGAAAGCAGCATCTTCCCGTTCCGCTCCGAAGATTGAAACGGCTGGCTGCGAGATGAAGTAATAACGTCCGAAACATAAATCGCATGCTTGCTCCAGAACGCTCTCCTTAACTTTTGTACCCGTTTTCATACCTTTGACCTCATTTTCTTTTGATGATTATCGAGCAGAGACCCCCATCGCTGTTCATCTAACATTTTACATAATTTAATTAAAAAATTCCAGTATTTTTTCACATTTTGTTCTAGTTTTCATCAAATATTTCACAAGCCATCCGTCTGATGCTGTTGCGCGCACGATAAACTTTGGTGTGCGTCTGTTTCAGATGCCGCGAAATCTCCATTTCGGTGTATCCTTTCAATTTATATTCAAGATATTCGCGTTCAAATTCGTTGCATCTTCTGAACAGTTCGCTTAACTGATCCTTGATGGTGATCAGCGTTTCGGCATCGACGTTATTGTCCGGAAGCTTGGCAAAATAATCATTGGATGTTTCATCGACGACATCCGTTCTGTGTTCTTCTTCACGCTTTTTTCTTCTCAATTCGTCCAAAATCCCCCATTTTATCTTTTGATACAAATATGCGTTGATTCTGTTTTCTTCTGCGTCAGGATCCCTGTTCATTAATTCGACGTAGCCTTTGACGAACAAAATCATCCCCAACACGACGTAATCATCATAGCTGCTTGAATACCTGCTTATGCCGAAGCGCTTGATGATTCCGTAGATCATTCCCTCATGATTTTTTTCTTTCATATATTCGACTGCTTCTTCTTCATGTTCTCCCATAAACATCCCCCGTTTTTCAAGATAGTTGTTATTTTAAGGGACTCTTTGATCTGAATAAACCTGTAATCTCATTTTGGCACATTTTTTTAACAAGCTTTTTTAACCGAAAACGGTTGTCATTCATGTTAAAAAGAGGCCTTTAGTCCACTTTGCTTGAAACGTGCCAAAAACTAATGTTACATTTATGTTAAAATAAAGAAAAAACTTGATTTAATTTAAATTACATTTTAAACTGAAATTGTTCTTCTCCAAAAGAACGCCAAAATTTAACTGTTATTGGGGGAATTATATGAACAAAAAACAGGAATCAAACTGCGCTTGTTGTCAGGTAGTTGATTTTTCAAAAGACGGCTTCAAGCATTTGATGCGACATGCCGTGTTTGAAAGAGAAGCAAAGATCGATATTTGCAAAACCAATCTGATCCTGAACTTCAGACCAAACGAGGATGAATACCCTGAATTTGCCAGGATCAATGCCATGCTCGTTGAAGCTGACCGCGTGATCGTTACTCAAAAACAGACCAAGCGCCTGATCAACGAATTGATCGAAACGCAGGGAATCGGGCTTTTTGTCGACCGTGCCTGCCTTGGGCTTAAGCAAAAAAAGCGCATCGCTCCTTTGAGCTACGTGTGGGGGGAAATTGAGCTTATGCCGCTTGGCGGAACGTATCGTCATTCAACGAACTGGATCATGCTGAACAAGGTCAAACTCGACCTGCGTTCCGGTGAAAAAACGATGGCCGTCACGTTTTGCGACAGTCAAACATGCTATCTCTTGCCAACGTCACCGCAAATGTACTTTGAAAACAAGAAAAACTGCAGATATATCTATGAAAAAGAACATCAGGTCATCGGTGAAGTTTTGAACGCGTTTAATTTGAACAAAACGATTGAAATCTATGAGAAATTTTGCCAAACAGAATTTAACGAAGATGATACTCCGATTGCTGCGCTCAAGCAAAGCGCACGCAAGCTTTTGACGGATTCGATTTTAAAAATGCTTTTTAATGAAGAAGAAATCACTGAGATGCTGTTTGCTGACGTCATGAACGGAATCAGCAGCAGGTACGATAAGCTTAATTCGTAGCAACGAAAAAACTTGGAACTCGCTTGAGTCCCAAGTTTTTTCTTACATATAATCAAGTACCGTCGTCTGCATGATTTTCGTGCCCATCGCAAGCGTTGACTTGTAAGCAAGCATCTGGTTTTGATATTCCATGTACTTTTGCGCAATATCAACGTCCTGTCGCGTCGACAACGTGTTCTTCAACGTTATCTTCTCGCTGTCATTGCGATCTTTGGCCGCATCAATCCGGTTTTCGATTGCCCCGACGCGAGTATTGTAGTTGACGATGTTGTCCTTGAACACGTCGACTTCGCCGAGCTTCTTCGACAAGTCTGCAATTGCTGCTTCGTCATGCTTGTCAAGGTCGGCAACGAGTTCGTTAAAGAACGTTCCCAAATCTTTTCCGGCACCTTGGGCGTTCATGACCGAATTGCCGTTGGTCAGCAGGTTGATTGAAACGCCGTTGGAAATTTCACGCGCAAGATTGGTTTCATCGCCGTTATACTTCAAGCCGTTGACTTCGCCGTTTGCATCCTTCGTAACTTCAAACGGCGGTTCCGTCGTCTTCGATCCGCCAAAGATGTAGCGACCGTCGTAGTTGGTGTTCATTGCGTCGACGACCGTGCCGATCTCCTGCTGAAGCTCAGACCTGTATGCCTTAAATTCGGCATCGGTCAAAGTCCCCGAGTTGTTGACGGCAACGACAATGTTTCGGATGTTGTTCATCGACTTCTCGACCAGCTGCAAAGCACCATCCTGAGTCGCCGTCCAGTCCTTGGCATCGCTGATCGTCGTTGCGTATGAACTGTTTTGTGAAATAGACACGTTCAAGTCAAGAATCTTCGAAACAAGCAACGGATTGTCGGAAGCCTTGTTGACTTCCTTCAGACTTGACAGCTGATTCATCGTACTTTGAACCTTGTTTGTCGTTGTTGCCAGATTATTCAAGAAATCAGCATTAACCATGTTAGTCGAAATTCGCATCTAAATCACACCCCCGTCTTGTTGACAAGCGTATCGAGCATTTCTGCAATTACGCTCAGCACTCTGGTATTTGCCTGGAAGCCTTGTTGGAACTTGATCACGTCGGACATTTCTTCGTTGATGTTGACACCTGACATTGATTCGTTCTTGTTTTCCAAGTTGTTCAGGACAACCTTTTGTGCAGCAGCCATGTTGTCTGCCTTTTGCTTTGAGATTCCGTTTTTCGTCACGATATTGTTGAATGTTTCGGCAAACGTCTGACCGTCCTGATTTTCGTTAAATTTCATCGTTGATTCGTTGTAAGCATCAAGATCGGCATCCCTGACCGGCGTCTTGAACTTCGTCTTCATTGCCCAGGAAACGGCCAACGCTCTGGAGCCGTCGCCGGCACTGCCCGTGCCGTCAAGCGCCTTTCCGGCCGGAATCTTTGAAGGATCCTTCGCAATCGCATCGTTGACCTTGAAGTCAAGCGCATATCTTGAAGGATCATTTCCCAACGTGAAGAATCCGTCAAGCTTGTTTTGTCCGCCGGTCATGATCATGTTGGTGGCCTTGCCGATTTTTGCGATGAAGTCGTTCAATTCGTCCATGTGTTCAAGGATTTCCTTGGCAGATTCCTGATAGCCTCCCATGTCGCCTTCTGACGTCTTGATTTCGGAATAAGCCGTGTTGCCGGCATCATCTTTCTTCGTCAGCATGACCGTGCCGACTTCGGCCTGACGACCCAAAGCAACGTTTGCCTTTGATGAATCGCCGCGATCGGAAACGAGCGCATTGCCGTTGGCATCAGTTCCGACAACGACGCTGAGCGTGTTGTGCGTTTCATTCTTGAAGTCAAGAATCGTTTGACCGTCAACGGAAAGCGTCGTGCGTCCGTATTCGTCAAATTCGGTATTGATGTTGACGAGACCGGAAATATCCTTCAACAGGGTATCGCGCTGATCAAGCAGATCGTTTGGCGTTTCGCCGCGAGACGTCAACGTGAACACTTTCTTGTTGATGTCTGCCAATTGATCAATCTTTTCATTGAAATCAAGCACTGATTTTTGCAGATTCGAAATCGAATCCTTGTGCAGCTGATTAATCTGCGTTGCCATTTGGTGAATCGAATCAGCAAACGAGTTGGCATTTTCAACGACCAAAGTCTTGGAAGTCCCAAGTTCAGGGTTTTCTGCCAGTTTTTGCCAACTGTCGGTCAAAGTGTTGAGCGACTTGATCACGCCGTCGTCTGACGGTTCATGCAAAATATCTTCCAACTGACCGAGCGTGTCTGATTTTTGCGTATTGTAAGTATATTTAGAATTTGCTTCACGAATCTGAGAACGAACGAAATCGTCAACCACGCGTTCTACGCCGGTAACGTTAACGCCCGTTCCGATTGTTCCGGTTCCCGCGATCACGTATGGAGGCTTCGTCGTCATGTGGACACGTTGTCTTGAATAGCCATCCGTATTCGTGTTCGCAATATTATGTGCAGTTGTCTGAAGGGCAACCTGATTGGCAGTGATGCCGCTCGTGGCCGTGCCCAATGTGCCAAATAAACCTGACATGTTTTCTCCTCCTCTTAAGCCTGCTGATCAACCAGAGACACCGAACTTTCCTTTGGCATCTGCTTGTACTTCGAATACGTTCCGCTTGGCTGTTTCAGATTGGCTTGAATCGCATCCATCAATGTCTTTTGAAAAGCAATTGCCTGATTCGTCAGCATCAGGTTGACTGATTGCAATTCCTGAATCTCATCAATCATTGCTTTTGTTTTATCAGAAACGGGACCGTCATAGTTTTCAAAAATCGGAATGAACTTCTCTTTTTGGGAAACCGTTTCGGTCACCTTTTCACCGTCATTTTTAATTAGATAGCGCTTTTCGCGCTTCAAAACAGCTTTGAATCTTGTTAAATTACGTTGAAATTCGGCCTCGTTCATGTTTATGCCCTCTCTTCATCGACGGCAGCAAGCATTTTATCAGCAATCTTTTCAGCTGATACCTGGTATGAGCCGTCGTTAATAGCGGCCTTCAAACGTGCAACCTTGTCGGGATCGATGCCTGAATGAGAAGACTGGACTTCAGCACGGCAAAGAAGCTTCTTTGCCGTGTATGAAAGGTTGATCTTGTCATTTGAAGCATTGATTGCTTGACTTTGCTTGGCAACGTTCTTAGAACCCTTAACGGTTGGTAAGTTCGTATATTCTGTATAACTTCTTTGGATCTTCATGGAAGTTCGCCTCCTTAAACGATTTTTCTGCTCAATATATTATATCGACAGGTAGAAAAAAAGTTAAACCTCAAAATTCGATTTTTTTCAAAATAATGAATTTTTTTGGAAGACAAAGCGAAATAAAATCCCTAAATAAAAAAGAAGCCGCTGACAGGCTCCTTTTTTATTTAGCGCATGTTATTGATTCTTTGGCTCTGTGACAAAATATTCGTGATGCGAACGCCAAAGTTGTCATTGATGACGACGACTTCGCCTTGAGCGATCAGTTTGCCGTTGAGTAAAATATCAAGCGGTTCATCGGTCAGTTTCTCAAGTTCGATAACCGAACCGGTGTTGAAACTGAGAATCTCACGCACGGACTTCTTGCTTGTTCCGAGCACGACGCTCAAGTTAAGCGGAATGTCCATCAACAGGTCAAGATTGTCGCCTTCGACCTGTGCATGACCATCGAGCGTTTGGAACGAAGGCTGACTGACTTCAACAGGCGGCTGCTTCGGTTGCGGTGCCGGCTGCGGTGCGACTTGCGGTTGTGGCTGAGGCTGAGCTTGCGGCTGCGGTTGAGGGGTCGGAGCAGCAGCCGGAGCCGGTTCAGGCTGCGGTGCGGCCGGTGCCGGCTGCTCTTCTGCAGGAACCTCGCGATCGTTAACGACCGTTGCCTTGTCGGCCATCATTGCGGCCGCAATATCGTTGACCATTTCTTTCGTGAAAATCTGCATGATTTCACTTTCAATCAGTCCTTCAACGTCCAGATTGAACGAAATTCGATAGACGATGCTGTCGGGATTGATGCCGTCATAGCTGATGTTGTCCGGTTCTCCCCAAAGTTTGACCATTGGCGGCAAAATATCGACCTTGCGATTGATCATCGTTGCCATGGAAGTTGAAGCAGAACCGATCATCTGGTTCATGGCTTCAGCAACGGCGCTTAATTCCAGATCCCCGAATTCGGCATCCTCTTTAGCGTTTCCGGGACCGCCCATCATCAGGTCGGCAATGATCGAAGCATCCCTGACCTGTAAAAGCATCAGGTTCGTCCCGATCACGCCTTCCTTATATTCAACCGTCGTTGCGACCTTAGGTGTTTTGATTCCTTCCATCAAGGAAGCGAATCTGATCTTCGTTACTCTTGGCGTCGTAATCGAAACGCGGTGATTAAGAATCGAAGAAAGCGTCGTTGCCGCCTGCGACATCGAAATGTTGCCGACTTCTCCGATCAGGTCCATTCGAGCCTGTTCGTCCATGCCGGCGATGATCTCATCGTCAACGTCAAGCGTTGCATCTTCCACGGCTTCTTTTTCAATCTCTGCTTCAGATTGTTCTTCCGTCTTTTCTTCTACTTTTTCTTCTTTGCTGTCGTCTTCTGCTGCGGCTGAACCGCCATTCATCAATGCATCAATTTCTGCTTGTGATAAACCGTCGCTCATTGATCTTCTTCTCCTTCCATCTTATCCAGTAATTCGATTGCCAACTGTCCATCCTTTTGACCTGGCTTGACATAAAAGAATGGTTCACCTTCAATATAAGTTTCCAGCGGTGAAGTCGTCTTCTTATCCAGTCGAATGACATCCCCTGCTTCCAAGTTCAAGAAGTCCGCAAAACTCATTTGCGCATCGCCAAGTTTCGTCTCGATCACCATCTCGACGTTGTTCAATCCGCGTTTGATTTCAAGTGAATCATCTTCATTGTCGTCACTGCTGGAATCGAACCAATTACGGATACTTAATTTGTCCAAAATACCTTCAAAGAAGACATACGGAATGCATAAGTTGATGAAAGTGCTGATTCCAAACACCTTGACTGTAAAGGTTACTAACACGACTGGTTCATTTGGCGACATTGCCTGTGAAAGCTGCGGATTCGTATCGATCGTGTCAAACTTCGAATTGAGCTCAACGATATCTTTCCATGACGTCTTGTAAACATTCACGATTTCCTTGAACAGTTCACGCATCAATGCCAAATCAATATCCGAAAACGATTCAATCGAAGGAATCTTTTCGTCCGGATGCTGCGTCCTGACGTCGAGTCCCCCGCATAAAAGTTCAACCATCAAACTGCATAACTGGGGATTGATTTCCAACAGCTGCGAGCCTTTTAAAGGCTCGGAGTGGAACATCCCAAGCAAGGTTACTCTTGGAATCGAATGCATGAATTCATCATAGCTGATCTGTTCGATTGCGGCCAGATCAACGGACACATTCGTCCTGAGCTGCGTTGACAATACATTACCGGTCATCTTGGAAAAGTCCTCGAAGATCATGTGCAAGGTATTGATATATTCTTTTGAAAGGCGCGTTGGGCGTCTGAAGTCGTATTCTCTGACTTTAGGCGCATCGTTTTTTTCCTCTTCGATTGTATCTTCGCTGATCTCGCCGGTGTTCATTGCGTTGAGAAGAGCGTCGATTTCTTCTTGCGACAGTACCTGATCCACATGTATCCTTCCTTTTCCGATTTAAATTCCTGATCAAACAACTAACTGCTGACTGTTTTTATGCCTTTGCCGTGTTTTCTTCAAAAATCATTTTTGAAACGTTGACGACATTGGCAACCTTGTCTTCGAACGAAACGACCCCGACGTAAGACGTCTGATCCGACTTCTCAGGCGGAAGCTCGATGTCTTCCTCGTTGATGTCAACGACTTCGCTGACTTCTTCGATCAGAAGTCCTTTTCGCTCTTCTTCATTTTCTTCATTTTTCATAATGAGGATGTTCATGCATTTTTCAGGAGAAGGAATCCCGATCAGCTCGGATAATCCGATTACGGTCATCACGTTGCCGCGAAGGTTGATCAACCCCTTGACCCAGTTCGGAGCAAGCGGAACGTATGTAATCGGAACCGTATCGATGATTTCTTCAACCGACTTAGCTGAAATCAGATAATACTCATCGCTCATTTTGAACATGATCATCTGCATAATATCATCTCCAAATCATTAAGAAAGTGCTTTGTCCAAGGACTGGATAACACGTTCCGTATCGAACGGCTTAACGATGAAGTCAACAGCGCCTGACTTGATCGCATCCATAACCATGCCTTGCTGACCCATGGCACTGCACATAACGACTTTGGCGTTGGCATCTGCCTGCTTGATCATCTTCAAAGCTTGAAGTCCGTCAACTTCAGGCATCGTGATGTCCATCGTGACAAGATCCGGCTTTTCAGCTTGATACTTGTCAAAAGCTTCTTGACCGTTTTGTGCTTCTCCGGCTACTTCATAGCCGTTCTTTTCCAAAATGTCCTTCAATTTCATACGCATGAAGACCGCGTCGTCTACGATTAAAATTCTTTTTGCCACTGTAGTTATCTCCTCTCAAATTCCTAATGACTTAAACATTCTGTCAAGCATGCCGACTTCAGGTATCAAAAACAACGATGCATCCAACTTGTCATCCATATACAAGAACTCGTTTCTGATTACCATCACTTGCTCGTCATACTGATCCAACGCCATATATACGCTTGAAATTACGGCACCGAAATAATCATATGAGGTTGCAGGCAATGAAGCAATCAGCTGGATGTTAAGCATCGTCCCGATTGCCCGAAGAAACGAGTTTGCCACGATGTTCGTCAGCTCGCTTACGGCTGAAGCCTTGACTTCTCTGGAAACTCCTTCGACATCGCTTCCCATCATCAGTCCGGCAAGCTTGTCCGCTGCAGCGTCAGAAAGCACGAACAGCAATGCTCCTTCAAAATCGCCCACGAATCGGCTCAAAATCGCATGCACTTCGACATCATCGGCTATCACGCGCTTGTATAAATCTTCGTATGACAAGATTTCCACGCTCGGAACCTTCATGTCGATTTTGCTGTTCACCATTTGCGAAATGCTCGTTGCAGCATTTCCGCCGCCGATATTTATGATTTCTTTCAGTCCGTCAAGTTCTAAATCGGTGTATCTCTTATCCATGGCAATGCCCCTTACTGTCGACTGTTGCAAATTGCATTTACGTCAAGAATCAAAGCAATTGAGCCGTTTCCAAGAATCGTTGCGCCCTGATACTTCTTGATCTTTTGAAGCATCGGATCGATCTTTTTGATCACGATTTCCTGCTGTCCGACCATTTTGTCAACCAGTACGCCGTAGTATTGCTTGCCGATCTTGACGATGATCGCATACTTCTTGTCTGATGAAGAAGACGGCACCTGAAGCAGCTTGTCCGTTCTGATGATCGGAATCAAGCCTTCCTGGAACTTGCATACTTCTTGATTGGAGGTTTGCATGATGTCTTTTTCGCGAACCATTACGACGCGTTCAACAACATCCAACGGAATCGCAAAACTCTCCTTACCAATTTGTACCATTAAAGCTTGAATAATTGATAAAGTTAATGGTAATTTTATGATAAATGTCGTTCCGACATCAACTTTGCTGTCCATTTCGATGGATCCGCCAAGTTCGGCAATCTTTGCCTGAACGGCATCAAGACCAACACCGCGTCCTGAAATGTTCGTAATCTTCTTGGCAGTCGAGAATCCCGGGTGGAAGACAAGCATTTGAAGCTCGCGATCGGTCATTCCCGTCGTATCGATGCCCTTCTTTTCAGCACTTGCCTTGATGATTTCAGGTTTCAATCCCTTGCCATCGTCAGACAGCGTGATCAAAACCTTGTTTCCTTCCTGATAAGCCGCAAGGGTAATCGTCCCGACTTCAGGCTTGCCGAGCTTCTTTCTTGTTTCAGGATCTTCAATGCCGTGATCCGCTGAATTCCTGAGCAAGTGAATCAACGGTTCTGAAAGTTCAGAAACGACCGTCTTGTCCAATTCCGTTTCTTCACCGATGATTTCAAGCTTCATTTCCTTGTTCAACTGGTTGGACAAGTCGCGCACCATGCGCGGGAAGCGAGAGAAGACGACGCTGACTTGCTGCATGCGGATCTTCAAAACAAGATCCTGCAATTCGGAAGTCAATCGGGAAACCTGCTCCAAAGAATCGCGAATCTCGCCGATGCTTTCGCGATCAGTTGCGTCTTCCAACTGATTGCGGTAGACAACGATTTCTGAAACGAGGTTCAAGAATCGATCAAGCCTTGTCAGATCGACACGAATTGCTTGATTTTTAGCCTTGTGCGCAGGTGCCTGCGTTTTGGCTGCAGGTTTCTTTGCGGCCGGCTTCTTTTCTTCAGCAGGTTTTTCTTCTGTTTTCTTTTCTTCTGTTTCAGTTTTTTCTTCGGCTTTTTCTTCTTCAGCAGCGGGTTCCTTGAATTCTTCAACGATATAGCTGTCGATTTCCGTATTTGATTCGATGATATTCTTGACGTCGTCAACGCTGTCCTTGGTCAGATAGATCATTCTGAAATCAGTATCAAAATCTCCGTCTTCAAGCAAGTCGGCCGATGGTTCCGTCCTGATGATTTCGCCGTTTTTTTCGAGATGTTCCGTAATCAGGAACACGCGCGGCCCTTTGAGCATCGTATCTTTATCAAGACGAATCGCAATCGTATAAGCGTTCATCCCATCAGCTTTGGCCCCATTGACGACGTCCGTATCGGCATCGTCATAACGTTCGAATTTCGTCGACAAAGCACCTTCGTCATGTTCCTCAACCGGAGCAGCAGGAGCTTCGGCTTCGCCTGCGCCTGCAGATGATTCGACGCGATCAAGCTCGTTCCAAAGATCCGTAATCTGGCTTTCTTCAAGCTCTTTATCGTCGCGCAGATCGTCAACAAGTTCCTGCAGCTTGTCCAGGCACTTGAAAACAAGCGAGATATGATCCGTGTTGATCTTCATTTTGCCGGTCTTGAAAAGGTCGAACATATCTTCCATCTTATGCGTAAGTTTGGTCATAACGTCATATCCCATCGTTGCGGACATGCCTTTTAAGGTATGGGCAACGCGGAAGATGCTGTTGATCAGGTCAATGTTGTCCGGTTCCTGTTCAAGTTCAAGAATACTGTCATTTAATGTTTGTAAATTGTCATCACTTTCTTCAAAGAAGAGATCGCGATAAACACTGTTGTCATCAGCCATGAATTTTTTTCCTCCTTCTCTTCAGCTTATGCCTTTTGATAGATGAATGAAGCAACCTTCTTCAATCCGAACTGTTCGGGATTATTGATCGTTTCCGTTGCACCGGTGAAGAAAATTCCGCCCTTGTTGAGCGCATCAGCAAAATTCTGATAAACTTCGTCACGGGCATCAGGCTTGAAGTAGATCGTCACGTTCCGACACACGATCACGTCGCAGCGACTTTCGTAGCAATCCTTCAGCAAATCGTGTCGTTTGAAAGTGATTTTTTGTTTCAAACCGGGCTTTACTTCGTAATCGCCATCTTCTCTTTTTGAAAAATAATTGCTGATATCTGTTTTTGAAACGTTCTTAAGCTCGTGCAAAGAATATCTTCCGCTTTTCGCCTTGTCCAGGATAACCTTGTCGATATCCGTCGCGACGATCGAACCGTTGATTTTGTTTTTGTCAAGAATCATTGCGAGCGTGTACGGTTCAGCCCCGGTAGAGCAGGCTGCGCTCCAAATCTTTGGTCTTGACGTATTCTTTACCACGATTTTTTTCAAAACGTCTTCGAACTCGTCGAAAATATCTTTGTTTCTGTAGAATTCAGTCACGTTGATCGTCAAATGCTCGATAAACTCTTCGCGAGCCTTGCTGTCTTTTGAAAGAATCTTCGCATATTCTTCCAAAGTCTTGGCTCCCGTCGTCTGCATAATATTTCCGATTCGACGCTGCATTTGACGTTCCTTATATGCTTCCAAACGAATGCCCAAATTATCCTGCACCCATTTGTTGAAAAAATCAAAGTTCATTGCCATCTTGATCACCTAACAATCCGATTTACTCTAGTTGCAATCTCATCAAGTCCGAGGACTTCGTTTACGACTCCTTTTTCAATTGCGGCCCTCGGCATTCCGAAGACGACGCACGTTTCTTTGTTTTGCGCAAAATTATAACCACCGTTTTTAGCAATCTCGACCATTCCGTCAGCACCGTCATGGCCCATGCCGGTCAGGATGACCGCGACCAAATGATTGTGATAAGCCTTAGCTGCGCTTTTGAACAGATAGTCGACTGCAGGTCTGGTTCCGTGAAGCTTTGGTTCCTGATTCAAGTAAATCTTGATGCCGTCCGTCGTCATATGATAATCGCCAGGAGCCAGATAAACCGTATTCGGCTCGACCAACATTCCGTCCTGTGCTTCAACGACGTGCGGTCCGCATTCGGCATCGAGCCTTTCAGCAAATGATTTCGTAAAACCTTTCGGCATGTGCTGAACAATAAAAATCGGAACCTTGGATCTTCTTGGCAAAGCCTTTGCCACAGTCAAAAGCGATCTTGGTCCGCCGGTTGAAGAACCGATCACCAAAGCATGGACTCCGCGGTTGAGTTCCACATCCGTCTTCTTTTCCTTGAGCGCAACTTCCCGGCTAAGTTTTTTGTCTCGCTCAATCGTCGGATGAAGACGCTCGTTTTTTTTCATCTGCGAGCCTTTGATCTTTCTTTCCAGGTCGCGCGTCCAATCGCTTTCGATTGCAGTCAGGTTAACGGGTTTCGTTACGAAATCCGTTGCGCCAAGTTCCAAAGCTTCGATCGTAATTTCCTTGTTGCTCAATGCGCTAAGCATAATAACCGGAGTTGAATATTTCTGCTTGATTTGTTTTAAGGCTTCGATACCATTCATGATTGGCATTTCAATGTCCATCAGCACAAGATCGATGTCATCGTGGGCTGCCAGGTAATCAACCGCAGCCTTGCCGTTTCTGGCGATCTCAGCCGGTTCAACGCCATTCATCTTTTTCAAAAGGTCAGTGATTACTTTGCGCATGAAAGCTGAATCATCAACTATTAATACTCTTATCAATGAGGTATCTTCCCTTCTAAATATAAATCACATCTTGATGAACGATCCTCACCATGCAGGTGAAGTCATTGAGGTCAACAATCATCGTCCTCCCCGAATTTCCTCCTGTATGCGATGATACGACCGGAATACGCAGTTCCTTTAAAACCTCCATGACGGCTTCGGCATTTCGCTGGCCGATATTGCCGGTTCCTGACGTTGCGGATTTAAAAGAAAACATATTTGCCCCGCCAACGACTTTTGCCTTAAAACGTCCGTTTGGCACCTTTCTTTTTAGCTGCTGATACATCAAGGGAATTGCCGTATCGGCAAATTTGGCCGGATTGACGTCAGACTTTGCCGCAAACGGCTTGCTGTCCGGCAGCATGATGTGGCTCAATCCGCCGACTTTGCTTTTTTCATCATAGATGATCGTTCCGATGCAGGAACCAAGCCCGACCGTCATGATGCGATGCGGAGCCTGTCCGATTTTGTAATCGGCAATTCCGACCCTGATATCGTCGCTACTCATTTTCCCCGTCCTCAGAATCACTGGATTTCAAAGCCTGATCAACTTCCAAATCATCAAGTGACTCCATGAGTCCATCAGCTTCCTTGTTATCGAATAAATAATCAAGTTCAAGCGAAATGACGACGTCGTCTTTCATCTTGAGGAACTTGCCGACATAGCCCCGCTTTAATTTTGCCTTTTCAAGTTCTCTTTCATTATCATTCGTTTCGAGATAAACGATTCCGACGATCTTTTCAACGTAGATTCCAAGCGATTGTTCTTTCCAGTTGCACAAGATGACCTTGGCCTCTTGCGTCTGTTCCGTAAAATCGTTGAAAAGCTTGCGTCCCAGATCAATAATCGGAAGCATTTGTTCTTCATATTCGTAAACGCCCAAAACATAATCGGCAACTTCCGGAAGCGGAATGAATTTGTTTGTCTCAACAACACGACGAACAATAGTTACAGGCAATCCGAAAAGCTGATCATGACTTTTAAATACTACATATTGTTCCATTTTGCCGCCAATTCCTTTCATCGTTTAGTTTTACAGTTTGAAAGCTTCCTGTTGAAGTTTCTTGATGTCAGCAGCTTCCTGCAGCTCATCGACGCTCTTTTCAAATTCAGAGATCAGATCGCGCACGTCTTCGAAGCTTGCGGCAACCTGTTGCGTGCCGGCTGAAGTCTGGCTGATTTCTTCTGCGATGTTCGTGTAAGCATCCGTTACGCGATCCTTGATATCAACGACGCCTTGAATGCTTGTCTGCATCTCTTTGATGCCTTGTGCGAATTCGTAAACGATGTCGGAAATGTCGCGTGAAGCAACCATTGCCTGACCGAGTTCTTCGTTTTGTTCTTCGCCGTTGTCATAAGCAGCGTTCAGATCGCTCGTGATTCTTTCAGACTTGTTTCTGATCTGTTCGATGATTTCACGAATGCTCTTCGTGGAATTGCCTGACTGTTCAGCCAAGGAACGAACTTCTTCGGCAACGATTGCAAAGCCCTTGCCGGCTTCACCCGCGCGCGCAGCTTCGATGGAAGCGTTCAAGGCAAGCAGGTTCGTTTGTTCCGAAATGTCGTTGATCAAGGAAACGATGTTGCCGATGTTTTGGATGTCCTTGTTCATTTCGTCCATTTCCTTGACGAGACGTGCCTGGTTTTCGCGTTCCGCGCTCCATGACTTGGATACGGCCCCCATGATTTCAGTGTTGCGCTGATTCGTTTCCTGGGACTTGTCGGCAGATTCGCCGAGACGTCCGATCACGTCATTGATGTTTTCAATGTCTGAAGAAAGCGAGTCGATGTCTTCCGTTGCCGTTTGCGCATGCTGTGCCAAAACCTGTGAAGTATTGGAAAGCGTTGCAAGCGTGTCGCCGACGCTTTCCGTTGAGCTCTTGGCCTTGCCGCAAGCAGATGACAGCGTTGCGACCATCTTTTCGTTGTCCTTCGTATCTTCGCCCCATTGAACGGCAAAACCCCTGAACGTATTGCCGACCGCATGAAGCGAAGTTGCGATTCGACCCATGTCCGTAATGTCGTCTTCTGTATCGGCCAATTCGTCAATGTTTCTCAAATCACCGTTGGCAATTTGTTCCATGTGTTCTTCAATGTACTTCAGGTTCGTGCCGACGCCCGTCTGGCTGGCAATCTTGCCGCCGAAAACGAGATAAACCGCTTGCGCAACAATCAAAATAACTGCTAATACCCAGTATGTGGCAACGTTTGCCGGCACGCACAGGAAATATCCGGCAATTACCGCTATGATCGTGACAAACACCGGCACTAGTTTTTGTACAATATTCTTTGTCTTGTTATTCATGATAATTTTCCTTTCAATAATGAAATTAATCCTAATTGACCTCTGTGTAGATCAAGCAAAAAACCACTTTCACCTCACAAAAACATATTAACCTGACAGCGATCCCATGCTATTCATATCGGTTGATAATGAAGCGATTTTAAGTAAACTACGCGTGTTACTATGCGGAGTTTCTGTGATTTTTAGCCTAAAATATAGAACGATTTATCTGAAATTTGTAATTTTTGTGACTTTTTCTTTAAAATGCAGAGCTTATATTTTGAACTGAATTTAAAATCAATTTGTAATTCCGGTATGACGCTATGATTATTTCAAATATCGGTCAGTCTCTTGACCTTCCGTTTGCGTCTACCATACATACACGTTTTTAGGATCATTCGTTGCCGAATACCCGCCTTTTTTGTCATCCCTGATCAAGTTGCCGTAAGAAAGCTCCAACGTTCGCCGACGCAGCGTATTCACCATCGTCGAATCATGCGTCGCAAACACGACCGTCATTCCCTGCCGGTTGATCTTGTTAAAAAGTTTCATTACGTCCATCGCCGACCGGTTGTCCAGATTGGCCGTTGCCTCATCTGCGATCAAAACCGGAGGCGAAGTCACGATTGCCCTTGCAATCGCAATTTTCTTCTGTTGTCCGATTGACAACTCATATGTACGATGCTCGCGAAAATTCCACATGCCAACGGTCGTAAATGCATCCAAAATCCGCTTGTCCCATTCTTCTCTTGGAACCTCGCACGCACTCAGAACATATTCGACGTTTTCATATGCGCTTCGATTAGGCAAAAACAAATCCTTTTGCCGGATTACGCCGACCTGGCGTCTCAACTTATAGACCTGATTGTTCTTCAATCTCGAAATCTTGACGTTTCCCATTAAGATTTCGCCGGACGTCGGCATGTCTTCACGATTGAACATTTTGAGCAGAGTCGACTTGCCCGCGCCGCTTTTTCCGACGACGTAGACAAATTCCCCTTGTTCAATCTTAAAGGAAACATCTTTTAGACCATAATTTCCGTTGTCATATTTTTTACTGATATGCGTAAATTTAATCACGAGACATCATTCCCCATTATTATTCCGTAAACTTGTTGATCGTCTGCAACATTTCGTCCGTCGACTGCAGGGCCTTGCTGTTCATCTGATACGCGCGCTGGGTGATGATCATTTTCGACATCGTATCGGCAACGTCAACGTTTGACAGTTCGACCAGGCCTTGATTGATCTGACCGAACCCGGCGTTGTTATTTGCCGACGAAATCAAGTTCCCGTCGCAACGGTAAAGATTGTTCCCGATGTCGTTCATATCGATCGAATTTTGCGGACGAAACAGCAGGATGCGCCCGACCCTGACGTTTCCGATCGAAACGTAACCGGATGTCGAAATGCTGACCTCGCCGTCTTTCGGCCACTGACTTGAAGGAACGTTCGATTGAACTTCAACCTTCATTCCTTTGCTCGTCACAAGGTTTCCGTCGGCATCGCGTCTGAAGCTGCCGTCTCTTGTCAGGTACAGGTTGTTTGCACCGTCCCTGACCCCGAAGTATCCTTCGCCGTCAATTGCCAAATCATAAGTTCCGGCAGTCGATTTGAACGCTCCCTGGCTTAAATTTTCGTTGACCTGTTGCACGTTTAATCCGGCATTGATGGCAACGTTGCCGGCATTTTGCGACAGACCGACCTCGTTTGCGTTGGTTCCGTTGTTCAAAAGTTCCTGAAACGTTGTTCGTTTGTCCTTGTATCCGAGCGTATCGACGTTCGCAAGGTTGTTTGAAACGACGTCCATTTCGCGTTGATAGGCATTAAGTCCCGAACGACTGATTGACAAAATCTGACTCATGTTCATTGTTAAATCCTCCGCTAAATCTTGCCAAGCTCATTTACGGCTTTGCTGAGCGTTTGGTTGGCAGTGCTTAAAACTTTCTGGTTGGCTTCAAATTCACGTGAAGTCTGAATCAGATCCACCATGTTTTGTGCCGTATCCGTATTCGATCCTTCAAGCATGCCCTGCACGACTTCGCTTCTGATCTGCGTTCCTGCGGTATTGCTCGTATAGATCGTATTGCCTTGGTTTTGCAAAGCGGACGCATTGTTGAACGAAACGATCATAAAATTCGGATTGGCTTCATTTGCTTGGATCGCCTGGCCGTTTGCCCCAAGAACGGCATATCCTTCCTGAGTTACCAGCTGTCCTTGACGATTTTCGGTAAAGTTGCCGTTTCTCGTATAGCCGATCTGACCGTTGTTCATGCGAACCGTGAAATAGCCTGCTCCGTTGATTGCAAAATCAGTTTTCAAGTCCGTTTCATGCATCGAACCGGATTGAGTATTCAAATATGAACCGTCTATCTGATTTCCGAACGTGAAATTTCCGACGTCGACGCGCTGTTCATTTTTTAATCCGCCCATGAAGTTGTGCAGCTGAACGTTTTTCAGCGTCGACTGGAACAGTTTCTTTTCCTGATAACCGTTCGTATTTACGTTGGCAATATTTGCAGAAATTGCTTCCTGCCTCTTTTGCAGTACTTCAAAATTGCTTTTCAAGGTATCAATTGATCTGATCATTCCTGATTTGCCTCCTCAATATAGCCTCTGATCTTGGCAATCGCCCGGCCGTGAATCTGTGAAACGCGGGCAATCGAAACATCCAAAATTGCGGCTATTTCTTTTAATGTCGCATCTTCTTCGTAATACAGACTCAAAACGAGCTGTTCACGTTCCGAGAGACGCTTGATTGCTTCAACCAGTTCTTTTCTTCTCTCTTGCTTCATTAATTCCTTCTCTCCGCTCGGAGCCTTGGAATCTCTTAGCGTGTCTTGAACCATGACCGTTTCGTCGTTATTTGAATAAAGCGTGCTTTCAAGCGAAACCGATGAAAGGTATTGAATGCTGTCATAAATGTCGCCCAGCTGGGATGAAGTGATTCCCATCTTCTTCATGATTTCCTTGTCGGTCACTTCACGTTTCATTTCCTGTTCAAGTTCTTGCTTAGCCTGATAGAAGCTGTTGACGTTCCCCATTTTGTAACGAGATATTTTTGAATGGCGTCTGACTTCATCGATGATGGCTCCGCGAATTCTGATGGCCGCATAGTTTTCAAACGGAACTTTCTTTGACGAATCAAACTTCTGCATTGCATCAATCAAACCAATAACGCCGATGTTATACAGATCATCATATTCATATTCAGTATTTTTGATGGAGATGCGGTTGGCAACACGTTCTACCAAGGGCAAGTATTTCAATATTTCCTGTTCTCGATCAACCTCGTACATGAAACGGCACTGCCCCTTTCTTTGATTAATCCGCTGCATCAGATTTCAATGTTCCCGATTGATTCAATTGCGATTTCATTTGGAATTTCATTCAACGAAAGCACTGCAACGTCAGGAAAGTTGAATGCGATCAGTTTTCTGAAGGCCAAACGAATCTTTGGCGACGTCAAAATGACGTAATTCATGTTTTGTGCCGCCATTTGTTGCGAAATGTCGCCGATTGCGGTCAAAATCTTGTTGACGGAATCAGGCTTCATTACCGGATATGATCCGGTTGCGGTCTTTTGAATGCTTTGCGAAACCATCTCTTCGACTTTCGGATGAATCGTGACCACGTTGATACGATCGTTTTCATCCGCATATTTATTGGCAATCGTTCGCCTGAGTCCTTGACGGACGTACTCGGTCAGAACTTCGGTATCTTTCGTAACCGTTCCGTAATCGGCCAGAGTTTCAAGAATCGTGGCCAAGTCATTGATCGGAACGTTTTCTTCAAGCAGATTTTGAAGAACCTTTTCGACTTCGCCCAAACGCATGATATCAGGAATCAATTCATCGATGACGACGTTGTTGTTGGCCTTGATGCCTTCAAGAAGCTTTTGCACTTCCTGTCTGCCAAGAAGCTCCGGCGCATGCGCATGAATGATTTCCTTAAGGTGCGTTGCAATGACCGTCAGCGGTTCGATCACCGTGAAGCCTTGCAGATCTGCATTTTCCTTATCCTTTTCATCGATCCAAAGCGCATCGAGCTGAAAGGCCGGTTCCTTGGTCGGAATTCCCTGGAACGGGAAGCTTCCGTCATCAGACTGGCTGATGATCATGTATTTGTCAGGATAGATGTCTCCGTGACCGACTTCATTGCCGCGAATTTTGATCGAATAGTCGTTGGCGTTCAGATACAGGTTGTCGCGAATGCGGACCGGACTGACCAAAATTCCGAGCTCATGGGCCGTTTGCCGTCTGATGGCAGAAATTCTGTTCATCAGACTGTTGTCGATCGTGCTGTCGACCAAAGGAATCAGGCCATAGCCGATTTCAATCGACAACGGCTCGACCTGAAACGATGCCACGTCGTCGTCTTCTTCCTGCTCCTCTTTTTTGCGCTGCAATGCAAGCGTCTGTTCTTCCTTGATTCTTTCCTTGATTCTTTGTTCCTCTTTTTGCTTGACCAAAACGTTGGCGGCAAACATTGCCAGTGACAGCGCGATGAAAGGAATCTTTGGAAATCCAGGGACGAGCGCCAAAACCAGCAGGATGACCCCGACGACTTTGAAAAGCTGCGGATTTCTCAATGCGTCGCTTGCGATATCAGTCCCAAAAGTGCTGTTGTCTTCAGAACGCGTTACGATCACGCCGGTTGCCAGGGAAATCAGAAGCGACGGGACGGAACTTACCAAACCGTCACCGATCGCCAATTTCCCGAACTGGCTGAGCGCATCTGTAATCGACAAATCTCCTTTGGCAGTAAAAATGATGGTTCCGCCGATCAGATTGACCAGCACGATGATGATTCCGGCGATCGCATCACCTTTAACGAACTTTGAAGCACCATCCATCGATCCGTAGAAATCAGCTTCGCGCTGCAGATCCTTGCGACGCTGTCTTGCTTGTTCTTCAGTAATCGCCCCTGAATTCAAGTCAGAGTCGATCGCCATTTGCTTGCCGGGCATCGCATCCAAAGTAAAACGAGCAGAAACTTCGGAGACACGACCTGAACCGTTTGTCACGACGACCAGCTGAACGATCATGATGATCACGAACAGGATAATGCCGACGATGTAATTTTCGCCGGCCACGACATCGGCAAAGGCCTCAATCACGTGTCCACCGTTTCCCGTCGTCAGGATGGAGCGCGTCGACGACATGTTCAAACCGAGTTTAAACATCGTCGTAATCAGCAAAACAGTCGGAAAAGTCGAAAATTCCAAAACTGATTTGGTAAACAACGTAATGAGCAAAATATTAATTGCAATCGTCAAGTTCGTAACGATAAAAATATCAAGCAATGACGTCGGGAGCGGAATAATGATCAATCCGACGATGCCTATGACAAGAAAAGAGATTACAATTTCAGCGGGCGTCAACCCGCCCTTTTTTGCTTTCGCTTTATTGTCCAACTTACTTCCTCCTGACTAAATCTTTCCTTTTGCTTCCTGCTCAAGCTTGTAAACAAGAGCAATGACTTCTGCGATGGCTTCATAAAATTCGACCGGAATAAAATCGCCGGCATCGACTTTAGGATAAAGCGCTCGTGCCAACGGTTTGTTTTCGATGATCGGCACGTTTTGCTTTTTGGCTTCTTCCTTGATTCTCATTGCCACGTCATCGGCCCCTTTGGCCAAAACCTGGGGAACGCCGGCACCTTCCGCATCATATTTGATCGCGATTGCCAAGTGCGTCGGGTTGGCTAAAACAACCGTGGCATCTTTGACCTGCGCGACCGCATTTCGAATCATTTCGCGGTGCTTGGCTTTGCGTTGGGCCTTGACCTGAGGATCGCCTTCCATTTGCTTCATTTCATCTTTGATTTCCTGTTTTGACATCTTCAAGCTCTTCATATGCGTGTAGCGTTGAAACGCATAGTCAAAAACAGAAACAACGACAAGCAGGATGCCGATCTGCGTCGCAAGGTCCTTGCAGATGTTCAGCATGAACAACAGGACCTTGCCCGTTCCGACTTCAGACAGGCTCGTCAGAGTCGGAATCGTTTCAACGTATTTCTTGTAGCAAAGGTATCCGACAATAATCAGCTTGACCAACGACTTGGCCAGATTCTGCAATGCTCTCAGACTGAACATCTGCTTAAGGCCGTTCAGCGGATTGAGTTTTTTGAAATCCGGCTTGATCGGAGTCGCCGTAAAGAGCAGTCCGACCTGAACGATGTTGCCGACGATGCCGATTACGATCGCAATCAGCATGAACGGCCCCGTCATGATAAAAATCATCAAAATTGCCTGAAACGCAATTTTTCCCAGGCTTCCGATCATCTGATCGGGATTTGCCAGCATCTCAAGATAATTGACAAAATAAGGCGAGAAGTGGTTTATGGAAAATTCGCAAAGTGGAACAAATAGCATCGCAAAGACAAACAACGCGACTGCCGCAACGACATCCGGGCTCTTTGCTACCTCACCGCGTTTCCGTGAATCACGAATCCGCTTCGGGGTGGGTTTTTCTGTTTTTCCATCCTTGTCTCCCATATCACTTCTCACCTGCCTCTCCTAAGCGATTGATTTGATAAAGTCGGCCATATTTTGAATCATCTCTGAAAAGTTGCTTGCCAGAAAATCGACCATGTTCGGCAAAACCAGCATGCAGATAATAAAACTGACTGTCGTCTTCACGTTCAACGACAGCATCAAAACGTTCAGCTGCGGAATCGAACGCGATAAAATTCCAAGCACGATATCGATTACGAGAATCGAAATAATGATCGGTGCTCCCATGTTGAAGGCCATCTCAAACGTCTTGGCAAACAGCTTGACGATTCCTCCGATCGATTCGTCCGTCAAAGTCGGATATCCGAGACTGACGATGTCAAACGATGTCATCAGACCTCTGATCATCTGCCTGTACAACCCGCTGGCAAAAAAGACCATGATTGCAAGCCAATAGTACATTTTGCCAAATTGCGACGTTGATGCCTGCATCGTAGGATCGTACGCCTGCGCCATGATGAAACCGTCCTGAAAATCAATGAGCTGGCCCGTAATCATGACCCCGAAAAAAACCAGTCGGCATAAATATCCCATCGCCAAGCCAAAAATCGTTTCCTTGACTGCCATCAAAATGAAGACGGCCAAAGCAACTTCTTCTTCGAAGGCTGCTACAAGCGAAAATGCCGACAGAATCAACCCGCCTCCGATAATCAGCTTGCAAAGATTCGGAAAATTCCTTTCTGAAAGAATCGGGGCAACTGACATGAACGAAAACACGCGGCATGCAATCAAACCTAATATTTGGATCTGCACCATGCTCATGCCTTTCACCTCACAAGTTGCTGATCATTCTGAAAATATGCCGAGTAAATTCAAGCAAAATGTTGATCATGAAATTTCCCGCTATGATCAGCGTGATGAAGATTGCTGCCAGCTTTGGAACAAAACTCAGCGTCTGTTCCTGAATCTGCGTCGTTGCCTGAAAAATACTGATGATCAAGCCGACGATCATTGCAACTAAAATGACAGGTGCCGAGACGATCAGAACGCGAATCAACGCGTCACGCATCACATCTGTTACGACTTCAATACTCATTTGCCTGCCCCCTTAATTGAAACTTTGAACGAGCGATTCGACCAGAAGGTACCAACCGTCGACCAAAACAAACAGCAAAATCTTGAACGGAAGCGAGATCATGATCGGGGACAACATGATCATCCCCATCGACATCAGGATGCTGGCCACGACCAGGTCGATGATCATAAACGGTATGAACAGCAAAAAGCCGATGCTGAATGCGGTTTTCAATTCGCTTAAGATAAAGGCCGGTGCCATTACCGTAAACGGAATGTCCTTATATGTACGATATTTGATCTTCTTTCGTTCGTTTTTTTGATCCATATCCTTGAACAGCTTGACGTCTTTTTTGTCGGCCTGCTTATACATGAATTCCTTCATGCGGTTTTCAGACCTGTCGAACACTTCTTGCTGAGTAATCTTGTTTTCATTGTATGGCTGAATCGCATTATGATAAATATCGTTATAGACGGGGCGCATCGTAAACAGCGTCAAGAACAGCGCCAGCCCGATCAGAACCTGATTGGGAGGATTTTGCTGAGTCCCAAGCGACGACCTGACAAACGACAAGACGACGATGATTCGCGTAAACGAAGTCGTCATGATCAAGATCAGCGGAATGATCGACAGCAGCGTCATGATGACGAACGTATCGACGATCTTGCTCGATGAGCCCTGATTGTTTCCGTTGATCAGCTTGTTGACCGTATTCGTCACGTCGCTCGTGCTTACTGCGGCAACGTGGTCAGGCAGCCTGACCGCGATCAAAAAACAGGCCATCATTCCGAAAAGTACCAGTGCCGCAATTTTGATATTCTTTTTATTGAACTTCATCATTACTTCCTCTTAGCTTTCTCGAAAATTTTCTTGAAGTTTTCAGCCATTTCGAGCTGCCTTTCTTCATTTTGCCTGTTTTCCCGAATCAGCTTTTCTGCTTCTTCCTTTGACAATTCCTTTATGATCTTGTTTTCCTGTTCCGAAAAACTCATCACGTAATATTTATCGACAATCAACACGATTGCCAAAGATGACGATTTCGTGACCGCAATCTTCTTCACGACGCGAAAATTTTCATTCGCCTGACTTGTGAAGCGATTCAGATACTTCAGCGTCAAAACGATCAGCAGCAAAACCGCCGCCAATCCGGCAATCATTTTGACCAAGGCCAAAATCCCGTCCATACAACAAAACCTCCAACTAACTGACGCGGATCAAACCGCAGAATTCATTAATTGAGTGTATTTTACATAATGCTTAAAACTCAATCAACAGAATTACATCTAACTTTTTAAGAAGTTTTATTGAACAACCAAATCCGTTACGTAAACCTGAATTGCCAGCGTTTCGCCGAGCTCTTCGTTGATTCCGTCTTTTAATTCGTTCTTCAAAGCCGTTACGCTGCCGGAATTGCTCAAAATGTCCGCGGCCTTTTTCTTCTTCATTACATTGATGACGGCGTCACGAATCACAGCCATGTTTTTCTTGGCTTCAGCGGCCTTCTCGTCATTTTCGACCAGGATCGAAATCTTCAGACGCGCATACTGCGTATTGGCCGGATCGTCCGTTGCAAGGTTGACGACGAACTTCGGCACGCTGACCAGTTTTTCGTCATCGGAAAGCTTGCCCGTTCCGGCGTTGCGCTTGGCGGAAGAACTTGCCTGTTCGGTCTTAGGCGCAAGGAAATGCGTTGCGAGGACCGTGCCGCCGACACTGCCGCAAATCGTCAAGATCACGATCAAAGGAATCAGGATTCCCCACTTTGGACCTTTTTTAACTTCTGTTTCTTCAATTGCAGCAGGCTTTTTTGCCTTTGCCTTTGGTGCTTCTTTTTTATTATCCATTTTCACCCAACTCTCTATCGTTTTCTGAGGATTTGTAGTCATCCTCCGTTGCATTTGCGTCTAACAATCCGCTAAAAACAAGGCGGCGATATGCAGTGATTTTTTCAACCGCTTCTTTTGCGGTATCTTTGACGACGATCGGCGTCCCGTCCGTCAAAGTAATCACCGTGTCCGGTCGTTCGTCGATTCTGACGATCATGTCCGGATTGAGATAAAATTTTTCGCCGCTCCATGCTGTTAATTCAATCACGCTACCACTCACTTTTTATTTATTTCGCAATTAGCGCTTCAGGTTCAGCAATTCCTGCAACATTTCGTCCGAAGTCGTAATACTGCGCGAGTTTGCCTGGTATGCACGACTTGCGATGATCATTTGCGAGAATTGATCGGCCAAATCGACGTTTGACATTTCCAAAAATCCTGATTCCAAAGTACCGGTACCGCCAAGACCTGGAGTTGCAAAGTTCGGATCGCCCGAGTTGTTCGTGACGGAGAAGTTATTGCTGCCTGATTTTTTCAAACCGGACGGGTTGTTGAACTTGGCAAGTTCAATCTTGCCCATTGCATAGCGCGTATCACCGTATTTTGCAACAACAAGACCTGAATTATCAATCGTAACTGATTCGAAACGCTGACCGTTGACCGTTTCAGGAATATTGATGTCAGCGAGATTTGAACCCGTAGCGTTCGGATTACCGAAATAGTTTTCACTCTTGAAATTGTTGTCCCAAGCGGCAGGGATGTTTCCCTTTGTCGGTTGCCCCTTGACGTGATAACCATTGGAGTTGACGAGCAACCCTTGGCTGTCGCGCTTGAAGGCACCGTCACGCGTGTAGTATGTCACGGCATCAGAATCGGCCGTTGCTTCCTTGCGCACGACGAAGTAGCCTTCGCCTTGAATGTAAAGGTCCATGTCCTGACCGGTAGATTCCATGTTGCCACGGCCCGTCATCGTATCAACGGCACCGGTCTGCATCCCAAGTCCGACCTGCTTGCCGTTGACACCGCCAAGGCCCAAGCCGGGCGCTGAGGCTGACGTCGTATTTTGGCTGACCATGTCCTGGAATAAAACACGACCTGCTTTGAAACCGTGCGTATTAACATTTGAAACGTTGTTGGCGATAACGTCCATTTGAGTCTGAAAACCTTTCATGCCGCTAACGCCTGAGTAAAGAGATCTTAACATTAAAAATTCCTCCTGTTAAATGATTGCATCTTTTTCAGTCGTTCGAAAGATGCAGCAGCTTCCTTTCGGTCCGGCTGCTATTTGATAAACTTGGTACTGTCGATGTTCGTGACAGTTCCGATTTCGTTCATGTCCATCGCCGTAATAATCGTTCTGTTCTGAACGTTTGCGATGAGTCCCATGTCTTTGTACAAGAGCAAAGACTCCCGACTTCCTTTTTCTTGAAGCTCAGAGACTGCTTTTGAAATTTGAACATAATCGTCATCCGCAAGATTTAATTTTCTGGCACTCATTCTCTTTTGAGCGTGATTAGAAATTTTCAATTGCGCTTTTTCAAGTTCATTGCCAAAATCTTGCTGATTTCTCTTTTTTTGTGCCTGGGTCGTTGCGTGATTTTGATTTCCCAAGCCAACTTGAGAAATGCGCATCATTTATTCACCAACCCCACTAAGAGAACTCATGTCATAATACTTGCCGTTGACGCTGATCTGAGCAAACCCGTTTTTGAACGAAACGCGTTCGACCTTGCCGGTAAACGGCTGATTCTTCTCATCAACCATGTCAACCGTTTTGCCGATCAATGAAAATGCCTGTTGCTGCTGTGAAATCATCATTGCCGTCGTAACGGTCTTGTTCAGCTCATTTAAGGTTTCCATCGTTGAAAATTGAGCCATCTGCGAAATGTAGTCGGTCCCGCTTGAACCTGACGATGACGAATCGCCGGAAAGCGAAGGATTGCTCATCGCAGTCGAAATAATTTTCAAGAAGTCGTCAATCTTGATCGTCGAGTTGTTGTTCCCGATGTTTTTCAACGTCTGGGAATTAGCCGCACCGGCAACCGCCTTGGAAACGTCGGCCGTTCTCAACGCTTGACTGATGGCCGTATTGTTAACTACTTCTGTCATCTCTTTCTCCTTTCCTATGCCAAAATGCTGATCGTGCTCGTCGGCACTTGTTCTTTTTTGTCCTCGTCTTCCTGCTTTGTCTCAAGAACCGGGGCTTTGCGATAGCCGTTGACCGTTCTCATCTGACGCATGCCGTTTTGATTGAACTGTTGAGATCCGTTTTGATTCGAATTCAACAGACTGCTCGTATCCTGTTCAAATTGCGGCGTCTTCGTCACGGTTTCAGGCTGATCGGCTTTTTGAAGATTGAAACTTTGCGTTGTGCGCTGCGTCGCGTTGGCCTCTGCATTTTTCAAAATCTGCTCAAGCTTGCCTGTAACCGACTGCAGCAGCTGTTTTGCCTGATCGGTTTGAACGTTGAACTTGAGCGAAATGCCAAGCTCGGAAACGTGCATCACGATGCGCACGTTTCCGAGCTTGGCCGGTGTCAGCTGCAACGTGATCGTTTTGAGTCCGCCGTTTGGGGCGACCGACGTCGAAATTTTTTCAACGATCGGCTGAGCGAGTTTTTCAGCTGCTCTCGTTGTCGCAACGTTCATCTTGGCTGAAAATGCAGCCTTCGTATCTGCCGGAGCTGTTTGAATCGCCTGTGCCTGATTGTTGAGCGTTGCAAGCTCGTTCAAATCGACCTTCGCATCGCTTGCTTGAGTCTCAACGTTTTGAACCGTGCCGACCTCTTCGACTTTGACGGTCGATTGAGTCTGTTGCGGCTGATTCGTCGCTTGCTGAACCTGATTTTGACTCGTCTGCTGAGTCTGTGCAACGCTTGTGGCCTGAACCGCTTGCATTTGTTCCCGAGAAGTTTGAACATTGTCTTTTGTTTGAACGTCAACGGTTTGCCCATTCTGTGTCGTTGCAGCGGACGCTTGCGTTTTTTCGTCCGCATCTTCCGCCGGCTGCGCTTGAGCTTCGTCAGTTTGGACATCAATCGTGACCGTTTGCTGAATCATTGCCGACTTTTGATCGGAATCCGATTCCGAAACTTCTGAAACCGTCGTTGCATCAGACATTTGGTTTTCAGTCACTGAAGGCTTTACGTCAGTTTCAGAAATTGCTTTGACTTCCTGGACCTGGACCGGCTGAATCTCAGCCTGAACAGTCGCAGTTTGATCTTTTTCCGTTTGCTTTTCATCAGACTGATGATCTTTGCCCGCAACCTTTTTGTCATCGGCATCTTGCTTGGAATTATCGGAAACTTTTTTCCCGTCATCTTTTCCGTCGTTGTTTTGATCGGCATTTTTTTGATTGACTTTTGCCTGCGTCTTCGACTTGCTCTTGTTGACAAGCTTGCTGAATGCGTTTTTGTCGCTTGCTTTGACTGTTTTTGGCGATGTGCCTGAAACGGATTCGACCGTGGCTGAACCGACGTTTGGCATTACCTTTTCCATTTTTTCACCTCCCTTCAATTTCATGATTCTTACGCCATTTTATACTTGGGGCGATTGGCCATCTCATCAAGTTGTCTTTGTTCTTCATGATTTGCTTCAAGCTGATAGTCTTCTTTTTGCTTATCGCGCAGCTTTTCCAAGACTTTGCGCTCTTTTTGCGCTTCGACGTATTCGTTCAAGGCTTTTTGATGTTCGGAATGAAGATCTCTCAAACGGCTCTGTGCCGCCATTATTTCGTTGTCAAGCTCGGCCAGATACCTTCTTTGCACTTGAAGTCTGCCAAGATTGAATTCGCGAACGTCCATCATGTCGCGTTTTTCATGACCAAGATCAACGATTTCCTGTTCGGTCTGATTGATCATCCTTTGGACGTTTGCAAATCTGGCCTTTGCCTGATCTTCCAACGTCATTCGATACTCCAAAACTCTTTGCAAAGAAAATTGAAATTTCTTCATTTAAAAATGCCCCTCTCCTTTGGCTTGTCAGCCGGACCATTGACCGCTCGGCACTTCTTCAAACAACCCGTGCAATCTGCTTTCCGTTTCTTCAAAACTCGAATATTCTTCAACGCGCTGCTTCAAAAAATCTTCAATCGGCACGTGCAGCGAGACCGCGTAATCAATCACTGCATTCGACCCTTTCTTGTAGGCCCCGATATCGATCAGATCCTTTGAATCGTTGTAAACGCCCATGTTTTCGCGCAACTCACCGGCATCTTTCGTATGTTCTTCCGAAACAAGCTCCTTCATCAGACGACTCAGACTGACTTGGACGTCGATTGCCGGATAATGATTTTGCGAAGCGATTTTTCTTGAAAGAACGATGTGTCCGTCCAAGATACCGCGAACGGCATCGGCAATCGGCTCGTTCATGTCGTCGCCTTCGACCAGTACCGTATAAAATGCAGTGATCGAACCTTTCTCAGACATCCCGCTTCGTTCCAAAAGCTTTGGCAATTCAGCAAACACTGACGGCGTATAGCCTTTGGTTGTCGGCGGCTCACCGGTCGAAAGCCCGATTTCGCGCTGTGCCATCGCAAAGCGAGTCACGGAATCCATCATCAACACGACTTTTTTGCCCTGATCCCTGAAATATTCAGCAATTGCCGTTGCCGTATGCGCGCCTTTTAATCTGACAAGCGGCGGCGTATCGGACGTTGCGCAAACCACGACCGATTTGGCGTAGCCTTCTTTTCCCAAATCTTTTTCAATAAATTCCATCACTTCGCGACCACGTTCACCAATCAGTCCGATCACGATCACGTCTGCCTGACAATATCTCGCAATCATCCCAAGCAAAGTACTCTTGCCAACACCCGAGCCGGCAAAGATGCCCATGCGCTGACCTTCGCCGACGGTCAAGAGTCCGTCAATCGTTCTGACCCCGGTCGGCATGACGTTTGAGATTCGCTTTCTTCTGAAAGGATCCGGTGAATCTTGAATAACGGGATAATCGACCAGCTTGTCGTTATCGATGTCCGAATCGTCAAACGGTCTGCCCAAGCCGTCAAGCGTGTGACCCAAAAGCTGAGGGCCGACTCTGACCTGCAGCGTCTTGCCTGTCGGTTTGACGATGCACCCTGGTCCGATTCCTTCAAGTTCGTCCAGAGGCATCAAAAGCACCGTTTCTTTAACGAAGCCGACAACCTCTGCCAAAGCGACCTTGTCAGAACCTTTGACGGCCACCTCGCAGATTTCACCGACGAACACGCTGAGTCCTTCAGCCTTGATGACCAATCCGACGACTTCGCTGACTTTGCCATAAGTCGTATAAAATTTGTGATGTTCGGCTTGATATAAGTAATCTTCGGCCGAAAAACTCAAATCAATCATGCTCATTCTGCTCACCCAAACTCTTTAAGAACTTTTCCAAATCTTCTTTGATATCAACAGTGATAAACGACTCGTTTGACTCGATTTTCACCGTGTACGGCTCAAGGCCTTCATCTTCCAACACCGAATAACGCAGATTCGGAACTTCCTTGTGCATTTTGTCCAACCGATCGATCAACGGCTGCTTGTAGCAGGCGTTTGCTCTGACGATAATCATTTCATCCGGTTTTTCCAGTTCCATGAAGACGGGAGCCAGAATGCTGGTAATCGTCGAAGCATCGACATCAAGCTGCTTTTTGATCAGAATCTCCGCCAGCTTGATCGCAAATTTTCGCAAATCTTCTTCTTTTTCCTTGGCGAACTTTTGACAATCTTCATTTGCCTGATTCAAATTGCCTTTTTCCTGCTCGATGACTTTTTGCGCAATCTTCAATCCCGCTTGATAACCATCCTGGTAGCCTGATTGCTGACCGTCGTCATAGCCCTTTTTTTGAGCATCTTCTCTGATTTGTTCAGCCTCTGCATTTGCCTTCGCGATGATCTCTTGTTCCATCTGCTCAAGCTTTTTGCGATGCTCTTCACGTTCCTTGGCAAGTTTTCTTTCCGTCCGACTGATCAGGAGCTGTTCTTCGTTTGGCAAATTGTCCTCAGGTTCTTTTTTCTCAACGACCTTCGTGACGATTTCCTTTTCTTCTCCTTTGGTTACGGACGATAATTTGACTATGCTGCCTCTTTTACTTGACCACTGCATCTTGATCGCCTCTTCCGATGTAAATCTCTCCTGCATCGTCTAAGCGACGGATAACTGCAACGACTTTTTGCTGTGCTTCTTCGACGGACGACAGACGAACCGGTCCCATGTACTCGAGATCTTCTCTGATGTTGTCGGCTGCACGTGTCGACAGGTTCTTGAAAATGAACTCTCTGATATCTTCTGCAGAACCTTTGAGCGCAAGTTCCAGAACGTCGTTAGGCACATCGCGCAAGACCTTTTGCACGTCGCGACCTTCCAACGTGATAATGTCGTCGAACGTGAAGAGGTTGGCCTTGACTTCTGCGCCAAGTTCCGGCTGACGTTTTTCCAAATCGTCGATGATATTCTTTTCCGTGCTGCGACTTGCAGAGTTGAGAATATTGACCAACGTGTTGACGCCGCCGACCTTTTCCGTTTCGGATTCGTCGAAGCTCGTGAACTTGCTTTTCATTACCTGTTCGATTGCCTTGATGACCCAAGGCGACGTTGATGAAATCGATCCGATTCGCTCTGCAACTTCTGCTTGAAGCTCTGTCGGAAGTTCCGCCAAAACGCTTGCCGCCTTATCCGGCTGAAGATAGCACATGATCAGCGCGATCGTTTGCGGCTGTTCTTCAAGCAAAAGATTCAGCAGCTGCTTTTCATCAGCCTTGCGCGCGATGTCGAACGGACGCTCACGCAGCTGAATCTGATTCAAAACATCGATGACTTCTTTTGCTTTTTGCGGTCCCAACGCCTGATTGAGCAAGTTTCTGGCGTATTCGATCCCGCCGTCAAGCACGTATTGACGTGCCTGAGCAGTGTTGACGAATTCGTTCATTACCTCATCGCGTTCTTCGGGAGAAACGTAATCGGTGTTGGCGATTTCGTAACTGACCTGCTGAATCATTGATTCAGGAAGCTGCTTCATGATTTTTGAAGAAGTTTCCGAGCCAAGTGCAATCATTAAGATCGCTGCCCTTTTTATTCCGCTTAATTCTGCCATTTACTCAAAACACCCCAATCTACTGCTTATTCCCTTTTCCGCCTTCCTTGACCCATGCTGAAATCAAGTCAGCAACGACATCAGGATGCTTCGTAGCGTATTCTTTTGCCCTTTGTTCGGTTGAAACGGCGATTTTACGCTTGGTTTCTGTTTCTTTTCTTTGACGTTCCTGTTCTGCCAAAATTTCCGGATCGAGTTCTTCAGCGGCTTCTTCTGCCTCTTCCTCTTCTTCTCCTTCATCGGTTACGTCAACGTCATAATCATCATCATAGTATTCTTCTTCCTCTTCAGCCAAACGACGGCGACGACGAATCACGAGGAAGATGATCGTTCCAAGCGTAAGAACGCCTGCTGCGATCAATGCTCCGATCAATACCCAGTTCGTCTTCTTGACCGGTTTCTTGGCAACCGTCTTCTTCTTCGTCGACTTCGCTCTTGCAAAGTTGACTGCCTGAACGGAAACGGTATCGCCGCGCTGCTTGTCGTACCCGAGAGCTCCTTGAATCAGCTTGCGGATGTTTCTGGCATCGCCTGCCGACAGGTCCCCGTTGATGACGACTGAGCTCGTCATGCGGTTGATCGATCCCGGTGCATTGATGACCTTCGTCGTCTCGGTATTCAGCTCGTTGTTGACCGTTCTGTTGTACGAAGCATTGTCATTGTTGGCATCGCCCGTAACGTTATCAACGTTGTCGTTTACCTGACCGGTTTGCGCCTGCTTGATTTCGGCCTGCTTGCCGCTTGCCTGAACGTTTTCGCTTCTGATCTGAGGATTGCTGTAATTCGTAATTTTCTTTTCAACTGCGTCAAAATTCAGATCAACGTTTACGGATGCCTTGACTTTGCCCTTGCCGACAACCGGTTCGATCAAGCCCGTAATCTTCTTTTCCATCTGTTTTTCATACTGACTCTTGAGTTTCATGTACTTGCTTGTCGCGCTGGAACTGTCGGAAGCATCGTCTTCTTCATTTTTGTCCAAAATTTTGCCGGTCTGATCGACGACTTTGACGTTCTTTTTGTCAAGTCCCTGAACCGCACCGGTCGTCAAAGCAACGATTCCCTGAACCGCATCCTTCGAAATCGAAGTTCCCTTAAGCGTTAATACGATTGATGCCTTGGCTTTTTTTGAAGTCGAATTGTCAAACACGTTGTCTGATTTTGGAATCGTCAAATTGACTTTTGCCTTGTCAACGTCATCCAAAGCAGCAATCGAGTTCTCCAATTCTCCTGTCAAAGCCCTTTGATACATGATTTTGCGATCTTCATCAGTCGTCATCATGCTCGCCGAGTCAAACAGCTCAAACCCTTTTGAACTGCTTGGAAGCTTGTTGTCGACGGCCAGATCGATTCGATACTGATCGACCTTCGTCTTGTCGACCATGATCGTTTTGCCGTCGTCTGCCAGCTTATATTTGATGTTTTGCGAATCAAGATCCTGAGAAATCGTCCCAGCGTCTGCTTCGCTCAAATTTGAAAACAGCACGCTGTATTCAACGCGCGTGTTCATGTAGTAAACCGTGCCGATTATCGCAAAAAGGCTGATGATTCCAAGAACGATGGCAATCTTGACAAGGCGGCTTAATTCACTCCATTTTGCCTTCAAGGCTTCTAAAGCGTCCTTTACTTTATCCACTTGATTTTAACCCCCTGCTGCTGACTAAAACTGCATGTTCTTGATGTCGTTGTATGCTTCAATCACCTTGTTGCGCACCTGAACTGCGGTTTCCAATGATAATTGAGCTTCCGTCATGTTGATCATGACTTTTCCCAAATCGCTTTCGGTTCCGGAAATCATTCCGTTCGTTCCCTGATCCAGGGTGTTCATGTTGCTGTTCAAGCCTGCAATGGCTTTTTCAAGAACCGATCCAAAAGACTTTGCATCAGTTTTTGATATTTGATTTTGTCCATCAGACAGTCCGGTAATCTTGGACAACTGATTCTGATAGTTCTCTAATCCTGAAATTGAATTCATAGCTTATCTCCTAAATTAGTCCTTTGAAATCTCAAGCGCTTTCTTCAAAATGTTCTTGTTTGCTTCAGTTGACGAAACGTTTGCTTCATAAGTACGCATCGCTTGAATCATGTCGACCATTTCATCAGCCATGTTGACGTTTGGCATTTCAACGTATCCGTTTGCGTCAGCATCCGGATTCGTCGGATCATACGTCAATTTGGTCGTATTGTCTTCGGCAATGTTCGTTACCTTGACACCTGCACTTGTAATCTTGTTCGTTCCTTGAGCCTGGCGAAGGTTTTCGGAAAACTCAACCGTTTTTTTCTTATAAGGACCTCCCTCGGCCGTTCTTGTCGTATTAACGTTTGCAATGTTTGTTGATGCCACGTCAAGTTTCATTCTTTCAAGCGAAAGTCCGCTTGCGTTGATCTGAAGTCCGTTAAAAATACTCATAATCTATTCCCCTCAGTGATTAATTACGTAATTCATCATTTTATATCGTCCGTTCAGTTGAGAAGTAATCGCACTGTAATACAGACCGTTTTGTGCTTGATTTACCATTTCGGTATCAACGTCAACGTTATTTCCGTTCTTTTGAAATCCAGTATTGCGGGATGTGATGTAAGGGCCGCTTGTTCCACCGGTTTGCATGTGATTCTTATGAGTTTCCGTCAGATTCAGATTGTCCATCGCTTGACTCAGCTGACTTTCGAAAACGACGCGTTTTGCCTTGTAATTTGGCGTATTGACATTTGCGATATTGTTTGAAATAAGCTCTGAACGCGTTTGCGATACGTCCATTGCCGTTTTTAACAAGTTGTATGTATCCATTTTCTATCCCCTCCTCAATCAGAATACGAAAAAAGCCAATCAGTTGCCTGACGTTGACTGCATCTGGCTTATTCAATTGCAACTAACTGCTTAACTGACTATTCTCTTGCTTTATAGTTAAATTATGACATAGCGATTATAAATTCATTCGTCTATTGATTGAAATATTACCTAAAATAATTATATTTAAAATAATTTTTTATGTTAATTTAGTGAATTTTATTCGATTTTTGAAAACAATAATTTCAAAAAAAATCCACATAATTATTTTATCGAGACCAATCGCAGCGTTTTCATCTCTTTTCGATTCAATTCAGTTGCGTTGCAAACGCTTCAATATAGACTTTATTCACTGTATTTTGCCATAAGCTGCGTTTCTTGCTTCTTTCATACTTCTAATGATGCGAATCGTTTTTGTTATGCTTGTCTAACAACATTCAAATAAATTGATATTCACGCATCTCAAGAAAACGATTGCTTCAAAAAGCGGCAGGAAAAAACTCTGTTGCAAATTGAAAAAAACGGATGATTTGCAACCGATTGCAAATTTGATCCGATTTTTGCGCATGCATGATAATCGCCTTCCGTGATGGAAATAGTTTGGCGCGCTGATTTAGCATGCGCTGCATTTGGCAAAATTACGGACACATCGATGAAAATGGGTCGTCTGTCCGTAAATGTCCTACTCCAAAAAAGGCGATTACGGACAAAATGGGCAAAAATGCCCGTTTGTCCGTAAATTTGAGTGAGATCCTGGATAGATTGGTTGGGCAGCACTGCATTTAAAAAAGCCGGACAAAAGCAATCGCAAATCGACCGCCTTCGTTCGGCATTTCATTTGATTAACTGTTTATTTTTTGAATTATAATCTCAACGCGGCGGTTTTGCGCCTTGCCCTCGTCAGTATCGTTTGAGGCTTTGGGCTTATTTTCGGCATAAGCCTGAACGGAAACGTTGCTTTCGCTGATGGCGCCCTTTGAAACGAAGTAGCGCATCACGGTTACGGCACGAGCGGAACTTAATTCCCAGTTTGATGCGTAATTGCTTCGTTTTGAAACCGGAACGTTGTCGGTATAGCCGGCAACGATGACGGGATTGCTGCTGACCTGCTTAAGATCCGGAACAAGCTTGTCCAACATTTGCTTGACCGCATCGGAAAGATCTGCCGAACCCGAATTGAACAAAATGCTTGAATCAAGATTCAAGTGCACGCCGTCGCTCTCATAGCTGACGGTCGTATTGCCGGCACGTCCGGTATTTTGGATGTCCTGCTTAAGTTTTTCAGCAACTTCTTTTAACTGCTGCCGTTCTTGAACACGCGCCTGCTGTTTGTTGAGACTGTTTTGAACGTGCTGCTCGCTTGCCGCGGCCTGCTTTTTGGTCGAGGCGGATGATGCGCCCTTGCCCTTCGTGGCTGTTTCACCCATGTCAATCACGTTGTCAACGGCTGAATCGTTCTTGATCGGGTTAAGCGACATGACTTGACTGAATTCGTTTTTCAAAGCATTGAATTTGTTCGAATCAACGTTGGACATGGCAGAAACAACGATGAACAGACCCAGCAGCAGGGTCAGCATGTCTGAATACGGCAGAAGCCAAGCTTCACTGGCCTCTTCTTCTTTTCGTTCTTTCTTTCTTCTAGCCACGTGCTCCCCTCCTATTCTTCAGAAACTTTGCGCTTTTCTGGCGGAATTTGAGCGTAAAGCTTTTGTTCGATAACTTTTGCGGAATGTCCCGCCTGAATGTCCATGACACCTTCGATAATCAGCGTCTTAAGCAAAACTTCCTCTTCGTTTTTGGCTTCCAAACGCGTTGCGAACGGCATCATGACCAAATAACCCATGAAGATCCCAAAGATCGTCGCAACAAAGGCCGAAGCAATCATCGGTCCTAATTTGTTGATGTCGGAAAGATTGCCCAAGGCACCGATCAAACCGATTGCGGCACCCATAACGCCCAATGTCGGCGACGTTGCACCGGCTGTTTTGAACAAGCCCGACATGCGGTGATGTCTCGTTTCCATCGCATCAACTTCTGATTCCATCAAATCTCTGATCTGTTCTGCTTCGGCCCCGTCAACGACGAGCTCCAGACCTTGTTTCATAAAAGGGTCGTCAAGTTCGTTAACAGGTGCTTCAAGAGCAAGCAGTCCTTCGCGACGAGCAATGTTTGAAAGTTCGACCATTTTCTCGATCGTCCCGTTCAAATCAGGCTCTTCATTTGACATCAACACTTTCATGACCTTCGGAAGTCGCTTGATGTCCGCCATCGTATAGGAAGACAAAACAGCAGCAATCATGCCGCCAAAGATGATTACGGCAACTTCACCGTTCAAAAGCATCGCTACGCTGGCACCCTTCAGAATCAGGGCCAACATGATACAGATTGCCCCAAGAACAAGCCCTATTATCAAAAATATATCCATTTCGTTCCCTCCGTAACTAACTGCTATATATGTACACATTTGTTATATCGGTAAAATATGCTTAAAATTAAGCCGTCCGATTAAGATGTATAGTTGACCTTTTTGAGAGTAATTCTTGAATATTTATGAAAATGCGGAGAGCAGCACTACATTTGACAATGATTTGAAGAGTCCGGACAAATGCAGAGCGCGCGTTGGTGAAAGCAGGACAAAACATCCAATAGTCTACCTGCCCCTCAAAATCCGGCTCGCGCGAATCCGAAAGTAGACAAAAAACGGAGTGAATGACTCTTTTTTGTCTACCTGCCCCTCATAATCCGGCTCGCACGGATCCGAAAGTAGACAAAATCTCCAAAATTTGGAAAAATGTTCTACCGCAAAGGCAAAACTCAAATCACGCTGGAAAAAAGCTCCAACATCTCGGCGAGCGTTGCTAAGTCGTAGCCATCAATCGACGCGGCAGCACGCACGCTCTGCATTTGACAAAAAAGAGGATCTTCCCCCTCATCTCTTCCGGGAAAAATCCTCATGCTGAATATTACTTGAAACGTTTCGAATGCTTGGCCAGCTCATCAGCCGTATCGCTCAGTTCGCGAATTGCGACTGCAAGTTCTGACATCGAAGCCGAAACTTCTTCCGCATTTGCGGAAACTTGTTCCGTTCCTGCAGCATTTTCTTCAGTCGAAGCTGAAATTTTGTCGAGGCTTTCGCTTACCTTGGTTTCGATTTCGTTTAACGAATCATTGCCGTGCTTGATTCGCTCGGATGTTGAAATAAGCTGCTCGGTATTCTTGTAAACGGCCTCCGTCGACTTGATTGCAGAATCAATCAGTTGCGTCTGGCGCTTGCCGACTTCTCTTGAAATTTCGACTTCATCCGACAAGCGATCCGACTTCTGTTTGATTTCTTCAATGATGCCGGCAATCTGATTGGTCGACTCCTTGCTTCTGACCGCAAGCTTTCTGATTTCCTGTGCAACGACCGCAAATCCCTTGCCGGAATCGCCGGCACTTTCCGCTTCAATGGATGCGTTCAAAGCCAACAGGTTGGTCTGGCGCGCAACCTCATTGATTACGCCGATAACCTGCGTGATGTTTTGAATGCTGTCGCTCAAATTCTGCATCTCGTTAACGAGGCGTTCCGTTTGTTCTTGCGAGCTGTCCCAGTTGGTGCTTACTTCGGTCATCGTTGCCATGTTTTGCTGATTCAAAGAAGCCGTCTGTGTCGAAACGTTGTCCAATACCTCGACGTCCTTTGCAAGCTCATTGGCAATTCTTGAAAGTTCTTTCATCTGCTCATCACCATGAACGGTTTCACGCGCCTGGTTCTCGGTGACGCTTGCCACGTCAGTGATCGTTTGCGACACTTCGTCAACTGCGCTTGCCGTCTGTTCAGAAGTTTCGCGCAGTTTCTCGGCATTTTTAGCCGTCTTGACGGCACTTGATTTCACGCTTTCGGTCAATGCAGAGATTGCATCGATCATTTCGTTGTAAGCAAGCGACATCTCATTTAATTCGCTGCGATCTTTTCTTGGCTCAACTGCCATTTTGGCAACCTTGGCCTGAAGACTGTTTCCAAAATCATCCGTGTTAATGCGTTCCAAATAACCGTCCTTGCCGCGATTGAATGCTTCCGTAAAACCGCCGAGCATGATTTCGACTGCCCCGATCACAAACATCGATGCAAGCACGACCAACACGACCATCACGATCGAAACAATCAAAGATGTCGTGGCAAGCTTGCCCAATTCTGCGCTGAGGTCGTTTTGAGGAACAAACGCAAAGGCCCATGCCTGACTGTTTGCACCGCCCTTGTTGTAGTAGATTTCGGAAACTCCCTTGATTCCTGAAACCTTCAAAGTCCCTTTCGTTCCCTTTGCCGCCTTGATTTTCTTGTACACATCGCTTGATGAAATATCCTGGCCCTTCTTGTACATTTCTTTCGTATCGCAAGACTTGGTTCCCATTACGGCCCCTTGCTTTGAAATCATGGTAATCGTCCCTTTTTTACCAACGTTCAAAGGCCCGATGGCAGCTTCGACCTTGTCATATTCGACACGCAATGCCAAAACGCCGCGCTGATTGCTGCTGTTTGCAACTTCGCCTGACACGATCGAATAATACTGTCCGGTTGATTCGTCATATGCCGGTTTCGTCCAGTAGACGCTGGACGTGTCGCTCATGGCGCCTCGATACCAATCCTGAGTTCTCGGATCGATTTTTTCCGACAAGCTGTTCAATGCGTAAAGCTTTCCGCTTTGCGTTCCGAAATAGACGTTAGAATAAACGTCGTTTCCGGAAAATGAAGTCTTCATCGTATCAAGTATCTCATTTTCCGTGAATTTTCCCTGCGTAAATCCAGAGAGCGAAGTTCCGGCGTTGACCTTTGCTTCAGCATCGGATGCGATGTCTGACAACGTTTTTTCCATCACTTGAGCAGCCGTTTCTTTGGAAAGCTTGTTACGCTCGTTCAACAGATGCTTAGTCTGAATATATGATGACGAAAACATCACGACAATCGACAACAATGCTGCGATAATCATAAAGAACCCCGCAAATCGTCCTAATGATTTGCGACGCTCCTTTTTCTTGCCGCTTTCGACTTTGCCCTTGTTTTTAAACAATGTATGTATGTTTTTTTTCAATTCTCATTCCTCCGCAAAATGCATATATTTCTGATAATCGGATGTTTTGCCTAGTTTTAAACAGATAAATAATATAATTTTTCAAAACATCTTAAAACATCATGAAAATATGATATAATGTTAGCCATATGGGGTACAATTTATCAGATTTACTGTATTTCATTCGGATTTAATCAAAGTTATGAGAAGGATTTTTTGCCATGACCAACAGAGTTACGATCAGGGACGTCGCACGTTACGCTGACGTTTCAATGTCAACCGTTTCGCAGATTTTAAACGGAAAAGCCAGCCGTTTTTCGAACGACACGCGCCAAAAAGTACTTTATGCGCGTGATGCTTTGGGCTACGTTCCTGACTTCAATGCGCGAAATTTGATTACTAATTCGGTCAAAACCATCGGCGTGATCGTTCCTGACATTGGCAATCCGTTCTTCAGCACGTTCATCAAAAGCATCGAGCTTTTGGCAATGGAACAAAACTGCATCTCGCTGATTCTGAGCTCAAACGATAATCAGGAACTCGAGCGCAAGCACCTTGAACAACTGATCAATCGCTCAATCGACGGCATCATCATTGCCAGTCCTTCGATTGGACAGGCCGAAATTGACAATCAGCTGAAGAAAAACCATATTCCATATCTTCTGATCGATCAAAATCCGATTGCAGACGGCGATCGCGTTATGACGGACGATTTTAACGGTGCCGAGCTTGCCGTCAATCATCTCGCTCAATTGGGTCATCGCAAAATTGCCATGATTATGGCAAAGAAGCCTTCGGACAACCTCAAGCGAAGGTTTTTCGGGTACAAGCAGGCACTTAATTCAAACGGGCTTGAGTTTGACGAAAAGCTCGTCATTTCGACCGAGATGAGCAAAATCGGCGGGATGAACGCTGCGAACAAGCTGATCCAAACTGATGCCACCGCCGTTTTGACGGTCAACGACGAGGTAGCCATCGGACTTTATCACGGGTTGAATCTTTTAGGCAAAAACGTTCCGGACGACTACTCGGTCGTCGGCTACGACAACATTGACCTTGACGAATATCTTGCACCGCCTTTGACTTCGATTTCTCAGCCGGTTCATGAGCTTGGCGCAACTGTTTTCAAAAAACTCATCGAACGCATCAAGAATCCTGATCTGCCGCAAACCGAGATCATGCTTCCGGTCAAACTGGTTAAGCGCAACAGCACAAAAAAATTATCTTAGAATTTTCAAAAATGCAAAGCACGAGGCAACGACTTGCTTGAAAAAATCCGCGCTTTTTTTTGCGCGGATTTTTTCGTCTCATTTTTTTGAAAATTCAGCTAAAGCAGGATGTACGTGCAGCGTGTTGGGGCATTTACGGGCAAATCCCTGTTTTCCACGTTTGGCCCGTAACCGCCTGCATTGTTTTACGGGCAAATCCCTGTTTTCCACGTTTTGCCCGTAACCGCCCGTCTTGTTTTACGGGCAAATCCCTGTTTTCGTCATTTTGCCCGTAACCGCCCGCATTGTTTTACGGGCAAATCTCTGTTTTCGTCATTTTGCCCGTAACCGCCTCATTGTTTTACGGGCATAACAACACTGCCATCCACTGCAGCAAAAAGTCCACGCACCCACACAAAAAAAGACCGGACAAAATGTCCAGCCTTCATTTTATATTCAAAAGTACAAAATAAGCTCTGCATTTTTATTGATCATCATAATTATCCAGTGAAAAATTCCACGCAATTTTCTTGATCAAGTCAATGCTGAGAGGTTTTATCGCCGTTTCAAAAGTTACAAATGGGGTTATCCCACTAAGTATATATTTTCTATACTTTTCAACGCATTTATTAGCATATTCAGGATTATCAATCATCCCAAAATGTTCCCAATAAACTATACGATTACGATTAAGATCGTAAATCGTATAATCGGGATAGACCTTGCCATATCTTCCAAGATCTAACGGCTTTTCATATTGATTTAAAACATTCGAGTTCTCCAAAACATCGCCTATCATCATCTCCGATTTGGAGCGAACTCTTCTTCCATCGCTTGTCAAAAACACAGGATAACCCAAAGGAAATCCTAGTCCTTCGTACTTCTCATTCCTAATACGCTCAATCAACTGCTCCTTGGTTTCGGTCACAGGACTAATCATCTTTTGAATCCGCGAATCGAAATCATTGTAGATATCATCAAAATCTTTATCACTGTCAAATTTCAAAAATGACTTGGTAGCCTTGAGCCTTTTCTCATTAGCCTTCATGCATTTTTCATCATAATTTTTTTGCAATAACGATGCAACTATCTCAGAATCTCTGGCTAGATACGTTTTATTTCCGAAGTCATCCCGAATGTAATACTGCAACTTTCCATGAGAATTAGAAGTGTAGACATGACCATCAGGCGCGCCTCGCTAGTCTCCCCTCCAAAATGGCGGCTAACTGTCGTCTTTTTTCAAATTCTTCCGACATACGACGATGGATTTCATCCATATGATTTCCTCCCTTTTTTAAAATTACTTAACTTTAACATTTATTTCGATTTTTTTCAATTGTTTTTAATATAAAATACAGTGCACGTACCACCTATATTTTTGGAACAACAAACCGTACCCGCCCATCTTGTTTTACGGGCAAATCCCTGTTTTCGTCATTTTGCCCGTAACCGCCCGTCTTGTTTTACGGGCAAATCCCTGTTTTCGATGTTTTGCCCGTAACCGCCCGCATTGTTTTACGGGCAAATCTCTGTTTTCGTCATTTTGCCCGTAACCGCCCGTCTTGTTTTACGGGCAAATCTCTGTTTTCCACGTTTTGCCCGTAAGCCTCACGCTCGCCAAGCCAAACATCAGATTGATCAAAATCCCGCCGCCATCGATATGCAAAAAAACAGGACTTCTTAAATCACGCATAAGAAGTCCTGTTGCTGCATTCTTATTTTGTTACGTATATTGCCTGTTTGCCCATCTGCTTATAGGCGGCGGCAAAATCATTCCAATCGACCTCACGATTTTTATAACCATAAGGATCATTGATATAGATTACTCTCTTGTCCCGATCAAATCCCGTGATGCAAACGCTATGCTCGCTGTAGGTCACGTCGATTTTCCCGTCAGGAGTATCCCAGGACTCAAAATCACTGACCGGAGCAAATGCAGTCGTCGTAATCGTCCAAACCGGATGGCCTTCTTCGACTTTATTGACGACAGTATCAAAATTTGAACCTGTCAAATCATAAACGTTATCAGCGTATTGTTTTGCAAGCTTATAGATGGGCCCATGATAAACGCCAAGTCCAGCGGACGTGCTCCCGGAAACGGAACCGACGAATCCGTCATTAGGGTTACCGTGTTCCCCGTTATCATATTGAAACGGAACCGTTTCAATATTGTCTGCAAGTTCTGACTTGGTAACGTCAATTCCGTTATAATTCAAAACCATCGCCAAGGACGTTACTTCACACCCGTTATAAAGCTTGGGATCGTCCATCTGATTAATCAACGGAACATTCAACACCACGCGTTTTTTATGAACAACCTTGGCATCTGATTCGTTAAACAGTTCTGATGCTTTATCTACAATATTTCCCGGGTTATATTTCCAAATCACCACAACTGCCCCGATTAATAAGATGCCGGCAACCGCTAAAAAGAAAGGTGCCTTGGATCTTTTGCGATAAACTTTACGCCTGCCTTTTTTTCTTGAACCAGAATATTTCCCCCGATTATTACTTCTTCTGGAAGTATTGGGCATAATTTGTCACCTTTCCAAATCAAGAACATTTATCGGTTAGTTTTCGTCGTCATTCTTTACAAGCGACATGCCGCCATTTTGTTCAGAATCGTCTTCTTCTGCAGGGCCGATGCCAAGCGCTTGAGAGAAGGTCGCATCAACGATTGCAATGACGTTTTTGGCAAAATCCTCATCATCTTCCGCATCAATGTCGATTGCACGCTGATCGTAGTGCGGTCCAACGGTATCTGACAGAAAATCGATCAGCTTGTTGTGAACGGCAACGACCAATTCCCAATTGCCCTCATCGTCGTAATCGACCTCTTCTTGACCGTTTTCAAGCGCTTCATTGGTCAAACGCATCATCGCATACATGCCCGCATGCTTTGAGAGCGTGAACAAAGCATCTGACAGCAGCAACGGCAACTTGACGTAGTCGCGATAAATATTATCAATTTCTTTATAAACGTTGTATTGATCATTGATAAAATTCATGAATTGCTGTTCTTCTTTTTCAATATCGTATTTCATTAAAATTCCTCCCTAAAAGTTCGCTGTTTCAAAACTCGGCATTTTTCTTCATTATTAAGCAAATACGTAAACGTAAAATAAATATCCTCCTAAGCCCAGGCAGCACAGGCCGATTACGAACAAGATCAATCTTGTCATCAATGAATCGCGTTCGTGCATCCCGATTGCGCTGACGATCATCAGCAATCCGAAAAAGGCAAAAAGCAGGATAATCAGTATTATTGACAGCCGCACCTCTTCCACCTCAGTTAAAGTATTATCATTCAACAATTATAGCATAAAACGCGTGGCTTGTAATGCTGTTCCTGAATGCGAAAAACGCCGCAATGCTTTCAAAAAAGCCGTGCAGCGTTTCAATATTTCGGCCGGAACAATCAGTTGGACTCGGCCGTTTTGTTCATTAATCTTCGTTTTTTAGTACCAACCGTTTTGCAACCAGTGCGACTTGGCATTTGCCCATGAACCATAGCGGTTAAGCACGTAGCTGTCGGCAACGCGTTCTTGGTTTTCAGCAGAATAGTCGCCGCCCAAGTATGCGCTTGAAAGCTGATACTTGCCATAATAGTTGCCGTTTTGAGCAGTATATGAGCCGCCTGATTCGCGTGAAGCGATCCAATCGCGCGCAGCCTGTTCGCTTGATGAAGCAACTGCTTGCTGTGTTGTCTGCATCGTTTGTTGCTGTGATGCTTGTTGCGTCGTTTGCTGCTGTGATGCTTGTTGCGTCGTTTGCTGCTGTGATGCTTGTTGCATCGTCTGTTGCTGTGATGCTTGTTGCGTCGTTTGAGCGCTTTGTTGCGTTGAAACGGCAGCATCGCCATTATTCGCATTGATTACGAGTTTTTGACCTGGGAAAATCAAATGAATGTTTTGCAACGAATTCAATGATTGAATTGAAGAAACAGTCGTATTATTCTCATCGGCAATTTGAGATAAAGTATCGCCAGACTTGACCGTAACCGTATCAGCGTTTGCTGCGGCTGCGCCTGCAACGGTAAAACCTGCAGCACATGCGATTGATAAAGCAACTTTGTTAAATTTCATAAATAAATTTCACTCCTGTGTTTTATATCAAACCTATTACGTCTGTAGTAAGCATTATTCTTACTCTGGTGAAGATCCTCACGCTCGCTTGCCTCACGAGCTAACATGGAACATTATATGGGAGCAATGTAACAATCAAGTACCAGGATAATTACAGGAAAGCGTTTCCTTGAAATTTTTGTTACATTCCGTAATATTTATAATGTGATTTTTTTAAATATATTTACCTTGAAGCCTTGACAGCACTGAATTTTTTAGCTTGAAAATAAATCTATCCTTATACTGAATTGTTAACGATCCGTTTCCACGATATTTTTGCGAAATTCCCGAAATTTTTTTTGAAAAAAATAATTCCGGCTTTCTTCTGCTAAAATACAGTAAAAAAACCGAAATTTGTAATATTTTTGAAATATTGTAAAATCTAATTTGAACATTTGTTCGTATTAAGCGTTGTTTTTCCTTTGCTTACGCCATTTTCGATAGATGAAAACAACTGAAAATAAGATTACAAATCCTGCCAAAGCCCCGATCGCAAGGGTTTTGCTCCCTTCAAAGATTGCGTTTCCGCCAAAAGCATAGATGAAAGACGTCGGAACCATCCCGATTACGATACATGAAATTGCGGTTGAAACAGAAAGTTTCAGATGAACGCTCACATAGTTGACGATAAACGAAGGAAACATCGGCATCATGTATCCTGCGAGGATGCCATAAATTTTTTGCTTGTGCTGTTCGATTTCCGCAATGAACTCTTCGAGCTTTTGAGAACGTTTTGGCAGATCGTAGCGCGTAAAAAACAGCCACATGCACAGATTTCCGAGCGAAGTGCCGCAAAGGTTCATCAAAAATCCGATGCACGGTCCGAAACATGCACCGTTGAAAATGCAAACGACAGAACTGGAAAAAACCGGAATTGCAGTAGTCGTTATCGTCAGCAATAATAGAAAGAACGCATCTTCTATCCCATGATCGCGAAAAACAGTCTTGAGCAATTGGCGATCGACGTCCGGATCCCAAAAAGCAAGCAGCTGACCGATGTAATCGTGGAAAACGAATCCAAAGGCTGCGATCAAGATTATCAGGTCGACCAGACAAAGCACATAGATTAACCTTTTGTGTTTCAATTTCCTTCTCATCGCCAAAATAATCACCTGCTTTTGAAAATTTTCTACCTATTAAGTATATCCCAAATCATGCACGGATGAAAATCAAAAGAAGATGATGGGAAAAACTATGCTTCAAATTAAAGGATGAGGCTGGGAAAAAATCTGCCTCAAATCTAAAACCAGGATGATTTGGAATCAATTGCAAATCTGATCCGGTTTTTTTGTATGCATGACGCCTGCTATGATGGAAATAACCAAAAATAGTTTGGCGGTAAATCTGCCTGATGGCTCAGCGTTGATTTATCAAGCGCTGCATTTGGCAAAATCACTGCCGTTTACGGACACATCGCTGAAAATGGGCATGCTGTCCGTAAATGGCCTGTCCGAAAAATAGCGATTACGGACAAAATGGGCAAAAATGGCCGGTTGTCCGTAAAAATTCAGACGTTTCGGATCCGGTTTTAAGTCAAGTCCTAATTTGTGTGTAAATTATTTTTTCTCCCGGGCACTAGTTGTGCA